>JAABUQ010000249.1_pt1 | contig 121624 bp, 24 predicted proteins | sample 5560001 | NCBI WGS metagenome assembly JAABUQ01 (sample SAMN10711888, study PRJNA513371) | rock metagenome | isolation source: Antarctica rocks | place: Antarctica: Victoria Land, Finger Mt nord | collected 2015-12-18 | reverse complement strand
TAGTATAATAATGGTATTTTGGTAGTATAATTAAGGGTCCAAATAACCCTAGAGAAAGCAAAATAGGAAAACACGGGCTGACAAGGGAAAATAGGGGCAATGACAGCTGACAGATATTATAATATTGCTCAAAGGTATTATAAAGGAGATACTAACGCAGAGAATCCGCTGGGATTTAATTGTCAAAAGCGTTACCGATTGGTTAAAGGAATATTCGCAAGACTCTATCAAGCTTATTAGTATTCAACTGTTATATTATATTGAAAGTCTGCTTGAGTACTGGTAAAGCGAGCTTCCTAATTCAATTCTGTCGAATTAAGATATAATATCCGTAATCGTAAGTTTTCCTTTAGGGATTAGCCGGCCCAGAGACCTGCAGTCGTCTAAGTTAGCTGTTATAGGTATAGTATGCCGATTTCCAGGAGGAGCTGATAGTACTGAAAAGTTCTGGGAGCTGTTGGCGCAAGCGAGAGATATCTATACTCCTATCCCTTCCGATAGATTCAATACAGAGACCTATATTAATCCAACAGGAAAAAAGCCCAATACGTCCAAGATACCCTACGGTTGCTTTGTAGACAATCTTGGCATATTCGACGCAATATTTTTTGGGATGAGCCTACGTAAGGCTAAGCAAACCGACCTGATATATCGATTGGCCCTTATAACCGCCTATAAGGCTCTTGAGTATACAGAGTATATACGTGGTCGAGGCATATATACTCAGCGGGTAGGCATATTCTATAGACAAGCTAGCGACGACTATCGCGAGGTTAACTCCAGGCAAGAAGTTAGTATTTACTTTATCCCCGGGGGATATAGAGCCTTTGCCCTTGGTCATATCAACTACTTCTTCAAATTCTGGGGTCCGAGTTTCAGCGTCAATACAATATACTTATCTAGCTTGGCCGCAATTCAGACTGCATATTCGTCCCTGTAGAGCGGAGACATCGATATAGCTATTACCGGGGGCCTGAATATTCTCACCAATTCAGATATCTACGCTGGGTTATTGTTGCTTGCATTACAGTTGGCGGTTCGCGAAACAGGCCTTCCCTTACTACCAATTCTATACCAAAATCCGAAGCTAATACCGTAAACAGTATATTAATATATATAAACCGATTTTTCGATTTTTAGACCTCGCTAGCCCCGTATATATATAGATAATATATATAAACTTCTTGATAGCAACTAATTTAATATATTTATTATTATTTTACGTTTATCGACCCCTTTTAATATTATTAATTATTTAATTATACCTCCTAAATAAACAATCAAATATATTAAATAACTTTTAAAGTAACCTTTTTAGAAACGTAACTAGAAAAAGGTTTAGCTTTAAAATTTACCTTTATTATAAGAAGGTTATTAAGTCCTTAAGAAGAAACGATTTAATATAATAAAAGAAATATAAGAAGAAGAAAATATATTACCTTTAATATAATAACCTTATAAACAGCTTTATTTTTTAAATCTTAAACTCTTTAATTGTTAAGAAATAACCCGTTTGTTATTATATAATTAGAATAAAATACTTACGCCTTCTATATTATTATTTACTTTATTATTTAATATTTTAAATTAATATTTAAAACTTTATTTTCTAAGTAATTTTCCAAACTAAGTATATTTATATTTTACTACTTTTAAGAAAGATCTTAGCCTCCTTAATAGGAATAATACGAAAAATATAAATATAAGTATATAAGTTATATTTCCTATATCCTTTTTTTATAATATAATTAAAAATATAAAAATATTATTAAAAATATTATTATAAGCTTAGTAAATAAGAAACGTTCCTTAAACCCTTATATTAAAATATTTCGCTAAGGAGGTTTTAATATATATAAAAGAAATAAATAATAACGGTTATATAAATAAAATATTATATAAGAGCTAAATAAACTTTTTAAAGATTTAATTTCTTAATTTATAATAATTAAATTATATAGCCCCTTTTAAAAGGATATTTTTATTATCTTTTAGAATATTATCAACTTCTTAACTAGCTTCTTAAGTAGCTTCTTAATTTATACTAGATTCTCGGTAAATATTAGCTTTTCGGTTTTTACTTTTAATAAATTTATCCCCTCCCCTTTATAATAATAATAGCGGAGTAAATAGGGAAGAGTTAAAGTTAATATTATATAAAATTTATATCAAAATTATTTAGAAGGATAACAAAAACCTTATTTATTAGGATAAGAAGCCGAAAGAATTTTTTATTAAAAATAATAATTTTATTATAATTTTAATTATCTTCTATAATATTTATAAATATAAAATTATATAATAAGTTTTCAAATATAATTACAATTATTATTAAATAAGAGTTAATATTACTCCGTCTTATAATCGATAAGTTATTAGAGATAAAATAATATAAAATATTTCTATATTAATAGGTTAGCAAGTTATTAAGAATAAGCTTAAATTATAAGAGGAAATCAAAAAGAAAGAGTTAAAAATAAATATAATATATAAATTCAAATAATTAGGCTAGAAGCAAATAATTAAAATTAATATAATATAAAATAAAGCTATTAAGGAGAATAGATCTTCTATAATATATATTATATTAATTAAATATAATAAGGTTATATGAAACGACTTTTGAATATAATATTTGGAAGTATTTAGTCTATATTTAATATATAAGAAAGTTAGCTATAATAATAATAAGGGTTATTATTTGCCTATATAAATCAATAATATTAAATTATAAATAATAATAATATTTTAATTAGATTCCGATCTTATTAAGGATAAACTTCCTTCAAATATCCTAAAGGGTATTAGGAAATATTATAAAAAAATAAAAAAATAAAAAACTAATAATCGGAAAATAATAAATAAAGCTATTTTAATAAGTAATATATTTGAAATTATAATAATAATTTAAGCTTTTATACAAAATACCCTTATATAAAATATTATATTTAACGTTCTAATAGAGTAGATAATTACTTTAATATTTGAAATTATTTTTATATAATATAAAAAAGAATAAAAAAAATTATTATATATTTTTATTTCTTTTTCTTGTTTTTTAAATTAAATAGTAATATTTTCCTTAATAACCCTATCCCTCTTAAACGAAATTTCTTAAAATATATTTAATAATTTATTACCGAAAGATTAGAATAATAAAGAAATAAATATAAAACGATATTTGATAAATTAAATAAGGAATATTTTATATTATAATATATTCAAAAATATAAAAATAAAGAAAATATTATATAATCTATTATATTAAATAAAGTATATAATATTAAATAATTAAGAATATTAGCAAATAAAAAAGAATAAAAATTAAATATATAAATTTTATATATTAATTTTCTTTTATTTATTACTACAACGCCCCCCCTTAAGAGTAAGGGGGAAGGCGGCAGTAGCAATAATAAGGGAACCTTTACTTCTTTACTTAACTAATAAAGTATATTTATTATATAAGGTAGAATAGATAATAACAATATTAAAAGTAAAATAGTATATATAAATAACTTAAATAAATTCTGAATTATTTTAATATTCAAATTTTTAAATAATTAGGGATTAAATATAAATAATTAAAATATATAAGAGAAATAGGCTTAGTTAAATATATAGAAATATTAAATTAAATGTTTTCTTTATAATAAAATCTTATATATATATTCTATTATTATATATTTTAATATTTAATATAAATATTCTGAAATAAAGCTTTAAAGTCCCTTAAATTATTTTAATATTCTATTACGAACTTCAGGAAACTTCCAAACCTCCTTTAAGAATTATTTTTAATATATTTAAAAGTTCTTTCTTAATATCGCTTAATTTATACTTTTAATAATAAAAATAAAATTTTAATTAAGTTGAATTTAAGCAAGTATAATAATAAATACTTTAAATATACTCCTTTATTATTATATATCTCTTTTAACTTTATATAATAATAAATCTTAATATTATTTAGAATAATAATAAAACAAGGCTTTAAGAAAAGATTATATAATAAAAGAAATCAATTTCGAATAAAAGTTAAAAAAATAATTATAATAAAGGAGTTATAATAGATTTCGAAAATAATATAACCTTTGATAATATATATAAATAATATATTTTATTTCTTATACCTTTTTAATTATTATATTAATAATAATATAATTCTAATTAATATCTAAGCTTATTTTTTATTAATTAATATTAATAATATTAAATATTAATCCTTTTTAAATAAATTATATATTAAATAATATATTAATACGCTTATAGTTTATATTTTTATCGAAGAATATTATTTATTTAATAATTATTTAACAAAGCTTATATATTATTTAATAATTTTATAATTCCTTGGAGGTTTAAATTACTTAATATTTAAATTTCTTCTTAAATTAATTAATTTTTTATAAAGCCTTTTATATAATATTCTTATTAATTTCTAAATTATAATTATTATATAAAAACTAAATTATTTTATTTAAATAAGCTTAAGAACAGTCTTTGAAATATATAAATAATATATTATAATATAGTTTATTAAGTTTGAAATCTCGTTTCCTTTTAACCTTTTTAATATATATTTCGCCGGTAAACTTTTAATAAACCTTTATATATTCTATAATATTATAATCGATATAATATTTTATTATAATATATTTATTTAGTTAACCTAATTAGAATTCGTATTTAATATCTTTCTTAATTAAGGCCGTAATTAGGGGGGGTATAACAATAACAAAAAAGGTAAAAAGTTTGCTAGAAAAGAAATATATAATAATAAATATATTTTGATTGTTATATATATTATCTATATATATATATAAGGCCAGCGAAGTCCAAAAATCGAAAAATCGGTTTATATATACTAATATACTGTTTGCGGTACTAGCTTTGGATTTTGGTATAAAATTAATAGTAAAGGAAGGCTCGTTTCGCGAACCGCCAACCGTAATGCAAGTAACGATAAGCAATAGTCACTTCTTATCGCGTATTGGAAACTATCAAACGTGGGAAAAGGGTGCAAATGGCTATTGCAGGTCTGATAGTAAGCCTGACTGGTTAATAAAAAGTAAGATAAAAAATATAACTAGGTACGCTTATCGTTGCTTGCATTACGGTTGGCGGTTCGCGAAATAGGCCTTCCCCTACTACTAATTCTATACCAAAATCCGAAGCTAGTACCGCGAATAGTATATTAGTATATATAAATCGATATTTTGTATATCGCATCTCCTTAACTCTATATATATATAAATCTTATATATAAGTTTATAGCAATTAATCTAATATATCTATTATCGTATTATATTTATTGACTCCTTTTGCTATTGCTAATATCAAATTATACCTCCTAAACAACTTCCTAACCGATTTCTTAAATAACCTTTAAAGCAGCCTCTAGAGTAGGCCTCCTAAGGAAACAGCTAGCAGGCCCTTTATTAGAAAAATTTATTATTTTTATAAGAGAGCTATCAAGTCCTTAGGAAGAGACGATTTAATATAATAAAAGAAATATAAGAAAAGGAAGATATATTACCTTTAATATAGCAACTTAATAGACGGCTTTATTTTTCAAATCCTAGACCCTTTAATTATCAAGAAATAGCTTATTTATTATTGTATAGTTAAAGCAAAATACTTATATCTTCTATATTATTATCTATTTTATTACTTAATATTCTAGGTTAACGTTTAAGACTCTATCTTTTAAGCAAAACTCCAAGCCAAATACGTTTATATTTTACTATTCCTAGGAGGGATCTTAGCCTTACTACTAGGAATAATACGGAAAATATAAATATAAGTATATAAGCTATATTACTTATATCCCTTTTTAACGATATAATTAAATATATAGGACTATTATTAGAAATATTATTAGGAGCTTAATTAGTAAGAAACGTTCCTTAAACCCCTATACCAAAATATCTCGTTAAAGGGGCCTTAAATATATATAAGGGAAACAGGTAATAATAATTATATAAACGAAATATTATATAAAAATTAAATAAACTTTCTAAAGACTCAAATTCTTAATTTATAATAATTAAATTATATAATTCTTCTTAGAAGAATATTCTTATTATTTTTTAAAATATTATTAACTTTCTAGCTAGCTTCTTAATTAATTTCTTAATTTATATTAACTTTTCGGCCTCCGTCCCTAATAAATCCCCTCCTTCTTTTTTATAATAATAATAGCAGAGTAGATAAGGAAAAGCCGGAGCCGATATTATATAAAATTTATATTAAAATTATTTGAAAAGATAACAAAAACCTTATTTATTAAGATAAGGAGCCGAAAGAGCTTTTTATTAAAAATAATAACTTTATTATAATTTTAATTATTTTTTATAATATATATAAATATAAAGTTATATAATAAGCCTAAGAATATAATTATAAATATTATTAAATAAAAATTAATATTATTTTGTTTTATAATAAATAAGTTATTAGGGATAAAATAATATATAATATCTCTATATTAGCAAGCTAGTAAGTTGTTAAAAACAAGCTTAAATTATAAAAGGAAGCTAAAAAGAAAGACTTAAAAGTAAATATAATATATAAATTTAAATAATTAAATTAAAGGTAAATAATTAAAGTTAATAAAATATAAAATAAAGTAATTAAAGGGAACAAATCTTCTATAATAAATATTATATTAATTAAATATAATAAAACTATATAAAATAACCTTTAAATATAATATTTAGAAATATTTAATATATATTTAATATATATTTAATATATAAGAAAGTTAATTATAATAATAATAATTAATATTATTATAATAATAAAGACTATTATTTATCTATATAAATAAGCGATATTAAATTATAAATAATAATAATATTTTAATTAGATTCTGGTCTTATTAAGGATAAGCCTCCTTTAAATATCTTAAGGAATATTAAGAAATACTATAAAAAGGCAAAATAATAAAAAGCTAATAATCGGAAAATAATAAATAGAGCCTTTTTAATAAGTAATATATTCAAGGCTATAATAGTAATTTAAACCCTTATATAGAATACCTTTATATAAAATACTATATTTAATATTTTAATAGAATAAATAGTTATTTTAATATTTAAAACTATCTTTATATAATATAAAAGAGAAAGGAGAAAAAATATTATATATTTTATTTCTCTCCTTTTATTTAAATTAAATAATAATATTTTTTTTAGCAACCTTATCCCTTCTGAACGAAATTTCTTAAAATATATTTAATAATTTATTATTAAAAAATTAAAATAATAAAGAAATAAATATAAAATAATATTTAACAAATTAAATAAAGAATATTTTATATTATAATATATTTAAAAATATAAGAGCAAAAAGAATACTATATAATAAGAAAAAGACTATTAAATTAAATAAGATATATAATATTAAATAATTAAGAATATTAATAAATAAGAAAGAATAAGAACTAGGTATATAAATCTTGTATATCGATTTTCCTCTACTTATTACTACAACGCCCTCCTTAAAGGGGGGGGCAGCGGTAATAGTAATAACGGCAACAATAACAAGGGAGCCTTTATCCTTTCGCTTAATTAATAAGATATATTTGCTATATAAAATAGAATAAATAATAATATTACTAGGAATAAGAATATATATTTAAATAATTTAAATAAATTTTAAATTATTTTAATATATTTAAATTTATAAATAATTAAAGGTTAAATATATATAATTTAAATATATAGGAAAAATAAGCTTAATTAAATATATAAAGATATTAAAATAAATATTTTCTTTATAATAAAATCTTATAAATATATTTTATTATTATATATTTTAATATTTAATATAAATATTCCAGAATAAAGTTTTAAAATTCTTTAAATTTTTTTAATATTTTATTATAAGTTTCAGGAAGCTTTTAAACCTCCTTTAAGGATTATTCTTAATATATTTAAAAATTCTTTCTTAATATCGCTTAATTTATACTTTTAATAATAAGAATAAAGTTTTAATTAAATTAAAGTTAAGCAAATATAATAATAAATACTTTAAATATACTTTTTTATTATTATATATTTTTTTTAATTCTATATAATAATAAATTTTAGTATTATTTAAAATAATAATAAAGCGAAGCTTCGGGAAAAGATTATATAATAAAAAGAATTAATTTCGAATAAAAATTAAGAAAATAATTATAATAAAAGAGTTATAATAGATTTCGAAAATAATATAACCCTTAATAATATATATAAATAATATATTCTATCTCTTATACTTTTTTAGTTATTATATTAATAGTAATATAATTCTAATTAATACTTAAACCTATTTCTTATTAGTTAATATCGATAATATTAAATATTAGCCCCTTTAAATAAATCGTATATTAAATAACGTATTAATACGCTTATAACCTATACTTTTATTAAGAAATATTATTTACTTAATAATTATTTAATAGAGCTTATATATTATTTAATAGTTTTGCAATTCCTTGGAAGCTTAGGTTATTTAATATTTAAGCTTTTTCCTAAATTAACTTATTCTTTATAAAGCCTTCTATATAATATTTTTATTAACTTCTAAATTATAATTATCGTATAAGAACTAAATTATTTTATTTAAATAAGCTTAAGGACGATCTTTAAAATATATAAATAATATATTATAATATAGCTTATTAAGCTTAAAATCCCGTTTTCTCTTATTTTTCTTAATATATATTTCGCCGGTAGACTTTTAATAAGCTCTTATATATTCTATAATATAATAGCCGATATAATATTCTATTATAATACGTTTATTTGGCTAATTTAATTAGAGTTTATATTTAATATCCTTCCTAATTAAAGCTATAATTAGGGAGGGTATAATAATAACAAAGAAGATAAAGAGCTTGCTAAGGAATAAATATTTAATAATAAATATATTTCAGTTGCTACGTATATTATTTATATATATATAGGGCTAGGGAGGTCCGATATACAAAATATCAATTTATATATATTAATATATTGTTCGCAATATTAGCCTCGGATTTTAATATAGAATTAGTAGTAGGGGAAAGCCTATTTCGCGAACCGCCAACCGTAATACAAGCAACGATATCTTAGACGTTTTTTTGGCTGTTATATTAAAACGGTCTTTAACAAGATCATTTTTAGTATTTTTGTTTGAAATATACCGACTGACCGACCAACTTCAGTTATATGTTTTATCCTACCTTAGACTCCCAATATTCGTTCAAGATACCTGCTGACCCTTTAACCTATTATTTTAAGCGTTGGCAGCGTTATATTGAAATAACTCAAAGACGCTAAGGCTGACAACGACAATATTCTTGCTGTTGTATTATCTGCAGCTACTGATTATTCGGCGGAAGCCGTATCTATTATATATCTCTACAACGAGGCGCAGGCCCATCTTTATACGCAGGTAGTCAGACGGGCCGGAATCGACCTATTGGCGGTTGGCTATATCGAGATATACGGCACAGGGACCCAGGCAGGTAATAAGACAGAGATAAAATCGATTACAAGCGTATTCGCCCCTGAGAACGGCTGTAGTCGGGCCTATAATATCCCTCTTTATATTAGAACGGTCAAGTCCAACGTAGGCTACGGAGAGGCGGCTGCTAGTATTATAGTTTTTATTAAGATTATATTAGTCTTCCAAAAAGCTATTATACCCCTTTATATTGGGATCAAGATACGATTAAATCCGTCTCTGCCTGATTTGACGAACCGGAATATGGTTATTCCTTATACGGCAACTTCCTGGGAACCAGGCAAGAAACCGCGACTAGTTATAGTAAACAATTTTGGAGCTGCTGGTAGAAATATTTCTATTATCGTAAAAGAGGCGAAGCTACGGCCAAGGATCGGCGAGGATACACGGCAAGTATAGGTTATTACTATCTTAGCGAAAACAGCTATTTCTCTCTACAAAAACCTCAAATGTCTTGTAGATTATATTTAAACAAAAGAAGATATCTTTATCAGAGATTTATCGTATACCCTAACGGCCAGGAGATTATATTACAATTATTAAGTCGTTATCCTTGCTACCTTCCGGACTAAAGCTGTTAATCTGCTCAGACCTTATATCGAACCCTTTTTTGCCCAAAAGCTATATTCTGGGAAACAGCCTTTTGTAATCTTTGCTTTTACCGGACAAGGCACCTTCTATATCGGTATCGGCAAATAGTTATATGGAGACTCTTTTCTGTTCCGATAGCAGCTGGATCAGCTGGACAGTCTTGCATATCGATGGAATTTCTCCTTATTCTTGCCTATTATTACAGGGACCTGCGAGCCGGACGATATCTCGACGGCGTCTATACATTTAGCCATAATATACGTAGAGATTGCCTTGGTACGTCTCTGGGCTTTATTCGGAGTCAAGCCAAGCGCCGTTATTGGTTATAGCTTGGGAGAGTATGCTGCCCTCGCTGTGGCAGGTGTTCTCTCGGACAGCGTTGCCATATTCCTGGTCGGCACCCGTGCCCTGTTGCTGGATTCGAAATGCACCTCTTACACTCATAGCATATTATCCGTGCGCATTGGCAAATATCGTAGAAGCGGCAGATGGCCTTCCGGTTGAGGTTGCGTATATCAACAGTCCCAACGTATCAGCTGTCATTGCCCCTATTTTCCCTTGTCAGCCCGTGTTTTCCCATTTTGCTTTCTCTAGGGTTATTTGGACCCTTAATTATACTACCAAAATACTATTATTATACCACCTATTCTCTACTTTATCAGGCGAAGCAATTGGTATAAAACAGGGCTAGGAATATTTATTTGCCCCTATCTAGGGCCTTATTATTATATATATTAGGGTATTATATACTATTATTTATTAATCAGACGATTTAGCCCTAAGTATATTTAATAGTTATAAGCCCGGATTATGCTACTAGCTTATTATATTAAACTTATTTGATTGGTTCGCTAAGCTATTATTATAATTATTTAGTATTATTAAGCCTAAATAGGTATAATTTATACCAAAATCGTTCTTAAACCACCCAAATATTCCCGAACGCAAAATATCCTTAATATTATATCTTCTATTACTATTATTCTTACGTCCTTTATATTTATCGGTATAAACAATTGGTTCTAATAGATCTTAGGTATTAAGAATAGAGCAATATCTGCCAAAATCTGGTACTTTATTGACCCTGAAGTACCTAAGGAACTTTCCTATCTAATACCAATATTACCTATTATATTATCCGCAAAACAAATAAGCAAATAAGCTGAATACGAAGGTTATATACCCAAAGAAGTATATAGAATACTCAATACCGAATATAACTATAAAGAGAAGTACTACTTAGATCAGGTAAAAGCTATACGAATTCTATAAATTGATATTGAAAAATCAATTTCTACAAATCTTATTATATATTTTATTAATTATATTATTCTTTATTAAGCCTTTAAAAGCCTCAAACGTTAACTAATACCTATTATATAAGTACGGTATTTCGACGTCGATAAGGAATATCGAATATTACATACTGGAAAGACTAAAGGCCAAAATATAAAATTCTAGTTAAATAAATAGCAAATATTATTTTCCAAAACTATCGAAATTAAATACCTTAATTTCTAAACAATAATAGCAAGGATCAACTTTATTAAGAATATTAGCTTTATAAATTAGGATTAATTTAATATAACCAAAATATATTTTAGCCGTAAGGAGAACAAAGGGAAATTTTTATTAATTTTTGAAGAACTTATACAGGAAATTAAATAATTATATAAAATAAACAAAAAGATAATCTATTAAATAGGAACGTCTTTATCTTTTACTATCCTATAGGGGAGACCTCCAAAAGAATAATTTATATAATATAATAATACCCCTATTCCCAAATACCTAATCGAAGAAATATATTATTAATTTGTTAAATATTATTACTTCAATAAAGCTTCTTGCCTAAAAAATTGGATCCTAAATACCGTACATATTAAAAAGGCTGAAACGCTTATAAAAAACAGTTTTTTTAAAGAAAGAATCAAGAGAGTTATTATTAATTAGAAAATATTTGAAGAACGTTTTTTAACTCCTACCTTATTAGAATTTCTAATAAGCCAAATATAAATACTATTAGTAAGGCCTTGTACTTTTGTAGTAACTTATATAAACAATAGAATATTAGAAATAAAAATATTTATAAAATAAATAATAGAAATCTTATCGCCGAGGCTTTCTACCAAGCAAACGTTGTTTTGTTTTCTAGCTATATTTTTCAACTCCTATAACGATATATTCCTCAACGCCTGGATATTGGATTCTAGCTCTAATATATATTTATATAATAATCGAGACTACTTCTCCTATTAACGATTATCTACTCCTGATAATATAATTATCTTAGGGAAAATATTATATAAAATTAAAGCTTTTGGAATATACAAAATTTGTATTTTAATATTTATTGGGGAACGTAATATAATCGAGCTTTAAAATATAGTTTTAATTCCTAATTTTATAACTAATTTAATATCTTTTAGCAAAGCTAATTAAATTAATATTTATTAGAATACCAAAAATAATATATTCTATACGATAAAAGATAATTATAAGGATTATTTTTATAAATTTTATTAATATTAAAATTATTAATTTTTACAAACCGACCAATTAGAAGCTTAGGATTTCCCGGAAAAACCTGCTATTATAGCTATATTAGTAAAATAACGTAAATTTAAAAGCCCTCGATTATTAATCGAGGCTATATTATTATATTAATATTTGCTAATAGGCTATTCTAGCCTTAAGGCAATTGCAATACTACCAGAAAATATTATTAAAATTAAGCTTATTACCTTATTAATCTGGGGTTAATTTGAAATATATTAATTATATTATTTATTTAAAGCTAAAAAGATTATTTTTTGTTATTAGGATTATAAATATAAAGCAATAAACTTATTAGAATATATCTATTATAACCTTATTTTTATTGAAAAAGGATTTAATAGGTATAAATAGCTAAGCTATTTCGTTTATCTTATTATCAAATATTATTAAATATAAACCTATTATATAAAGGACTAAGCTATTAAAATAGTAAAACAAATAATCTATTTAGCTAAATAATAATACAATTATTCAATCAAATACCTTTATAGCGATAACGAGCTTTCTTTAAGAAAATTATTTGACGTATTAATATAAGAAAATAGTATTATTATAGAGTTAATAGCCTTATATACTGCAAAGCAGAATAGTTTATCTGAACGTTCTAAGGGGGTAATTATAATAAAAAGTAGATATATACGAATAACTTCAAAACTTCCTTATAATCTATAGCCTAAAATTACGTTAATAATAATATATTTCCTTAATCGGATACCAATTAAAGTATTTAATAGCAAAATATTATTTAAGGCTCTCTATTATATAAAGCTATTATTAGCCTACTTTTATATTTTCGGTTATAAAGTATATTTATTTATATATCCAGAAGTTCCTAAATTTCTGAAGCTTTAACAGAGAACTTATTTAAGTTATTTTGTTAATTATAATTTACGAAATATTTTTAAGGTATAAATCCCAAGCAAAAAATATATTATTCGGGCTAGGAATATCTCGTTTGACGAAAGCTATTATTATAACTTTATAAATATCGATTTAGGTTTATTACTTAATAACCCAAAGTTTAATAAAGCTGTAAATATTATTGATAAGGAAGCTGATCGGCTATTAGCTAATAATTAACTATTAAATAAAATAAATAAAATAGATTTATTTGCTAATAATATTAATATTATAAATTAGTTTTATTATCAAATCTCGCTATCAACTTTAAAAATAACGATTATTACTTTACCAACCCCAACCAATTATTCCTACCCTATCCTTCCTACTCCTCTACTAAATAATGCCTTAGGAGGAATACTATTAGTTTATATACCTGCTACTAAAAAAGGGGAGATATTAAATTAAAATACTAAAAATATTAAAAATATAATATTAGGCCAAAATACTAGCAATATACTAAAGAGTTATATTTTGGAAAACGATATTTTCGCTGTATTATTATTACTATTAATATTATATTAATCCTATTAGCTTATAACAAATCCAGTTTTTAGGAGCTCCAAAATCTTATTAGGAATAATCGAAGATAATATCCTACCTTCCAGAATACGAGCGAGAGATTATCGTTATATTTATATATTAATTATCGCAAATCTCGGCTAGGATACAGGATATTATTTAGCCTTTATAAAAAAATTTAATTTTATTAAATATTTATATTGTAATAACCTTTTATTAGAGCCAAAAAGCTAAAAAACCTTAATAAAATACCCTTATAACGATATATTTATATAAATTATATATAAAGAATATATTAGCCTTAATAATAAGGGTATATTCTAAATAAGCCTTAAACCTTAAAGAGCAAATATTCTCCCCTTTATCTAAATTTTCAAATACAAGTATAATAAGGATAGATATCTGGAAAGATATAAAACTCGCTCATATATTAGGGGAAATTTATAACAAACGGAATAGGAAACGGCTATAGTTACCCTAGCCGTTAAAATCTTAAGAGTATTTATAATTATTATAGCCGCTTTTTCCTTCGAATCCTGTTAATATAATATAATCAACGCTTTTATTAATAATAATATTAATAAAGAAATTTATATCTATTACCTTAAGGGTATTAATCCTCCAAGGGGATTAAATATATTATACGAATACTTTTTGCTTATAAAAATATTATATAGATTAAAAAGATCCCTACTATTTTAGCTTTAAGATATTATTAAAATAATAAAACGTCTCGGCCTATACGTAGTATCAAGAATAGAATACCTTTTTATTAACGATTAGCTAATTATATTTTTCTATATCGATAATTTCGTAATATTATACGAGAAATAGTATTAAGTTAAATATAACGTTTTTAAAGTATCTTTCCTTAATATATACAAGCTTCGGTATTTAGGAAAGCTAATATAATTTATTAATATATATATTACCAGAAATCGCTTTATTAAGCAAATCTGGCTAAACTAAAATTTATATATCGAAAAAGTAGCTAGCAAATTCCCTTTTGGAAATTATATTTTATCAAAAATATTATTATTAATAGAAGAAATCCTTTTATACGAATACTAAGCTATCCCTAAGCAAATATACTTATATTAATAGTATATTAGTTTTATTTCGTTCGCTGCTATTATTATTAGGTCAGATATTACTTTTATTAATTCTCGGTTTACCTAATTCCTCCAAAATCTATCCCCTTATTATTTGGCTTTAGTTAATCGGTTAATAGTATATTTGCTCGCTATTAAAATACTTGCGATTAAATATAATAGCCAAATATAAAATAATATTTTTCTATTAATATTAAATATTATATTTACCGACGATTTTATTATTAAGAAAAGCTTATTCGGCTACCTTTTCCAATTATATAATAGCCCTATCGATTAGAAAGCTTCAAAACAAATTACTATTATTATATTTAATATTAAAGTTAAATTACTTATTTTTAATAAAATAACTCGGCAAATAATTTAATAAAATAGATTTTTCGAATATATACGTTTTCAAATAGGCCAAAATATTATTATTATTTACGATAATTAGCAAATATTAAACTTTGTTAACCGATTTACTCCTAAGTTATTTATATACCTCAAATATATCGATATATACTAATATTAATTTCGTTAAGAAATTCAGAATAATTATATCGCTATTAAATAGGTCCTTATAGCCAAAATATCAGCAGATAGTTTTACCAAACCCCTTCTTCGCCAGAAATATAAGGAATTTATTTGTATATTATAGCTCGTTGACTTGAATAGCTATATAGCTTTATCTATTAATTAGATAAAATTATAATAATAGCCAGACTGCTATTATCCTGGGGGGGTATATTAGTTATTATTACCCCTATTTTCCCTTATTAGCTTATATTTTCCTATTTTGCTTTCTCTAGGGTTATTTGGACCCTTAATTATATTATTAAAATACTATTATTATACTACCTATTCTCTACTTTATCAGGCGAAGCAATTGGTATAAAACAGGGCTAGGAACATTTATTTGCCCCTATCTAGGGCCTCATCATCATGTATATTAGGGTGCTGTGCACCATTATTTATCAATCAGACGATTTAGCCCTGAGTGCATCTGACACAACGAAACAGTTGTTGGTGGCTCAACTGCAGACTTGGATGCTCTTTCAGCGGCTCTGGCTACAGCAGGCCACAGAACTTTCAAATTGAAAGTCGCACATGCCTATCATACCCGCCAAATGGACGCTCTCCTGGATGAATTCGTCGAACAGACCCAGGCGGTCGTCTGCAAGAAGCCTAGTGTCTATATCATTTCGCCTCGGCATGCCAAAGTACTGTCCTCGCTAGACAAGGTCCATGTCTCATACTTGGCTGCTGCGACTCGAGAGAAAGTGGATTTTGCTGGTGCCCTCAATGTTGCGTGGGATACTGGCGTGGTCTCTGACTCAACCATTTGGCTTGAGATAGGTCATCATCCTACTTTGTGTGGATTTATCAGCCGGACGCTGCCTGCAACTCGTCTGGCATGTTCGAGTCTACACCGAGATGATGACAACTGGAAAACTATGGCCAAGGCCCTCTGTGCGTTGTGCAATGCCGGAATGGACCTCGATTGGGATGCGTATCATCGTCCGTTTGAGCAGTCGCTTCGACTAGTTGATGCACCAACATACGCATGGAATAACAAGAACTACTGGATCCAGTATCGTGGGGAGTGGAATCTGACGAAAGGACGAGCCGAAGCCGAACTCAGGCCCACCGCTGCCGTTAAAGGCTTCTCCATATCCAGCATTCACCAACTTCTTTCAGAGCGATACGACGGGACCACGGCCCAGATCATAGCCGAATCCAGTATCACGGACCCCTCTCTCCAAGGTGTGGTCGACGGCCATGCCATAAACGGGTACGGCGTTGCTTCTTCGGTAAATCATTACCGTCATCCTAACACATTAGGCATTGCGCTGACCCCCTACAGTTTCTCCACGCCGAGATGGCATTCACTTTGGCAAAACGCATACGTGACCAGGCACTGCCGAGCTCGGCCCCCAGTGGGATCAATGTCCGAGATTTCGAGTATCACGAGCCAGTGGTCAAGCGGCAAAGCACTTATGATCCTCAGCCCATTAGTGTTGCTGCAGAGGCTGACCTGAACAAGATGGAGGTCCACATGAAATGGTTCAATCCCGCAAAGGAGCTATGGTATTGCTATGCCACGGTATCCTACGAAGATCCGTCGTCTTGGCTCTCCAACTGGTCTCGCTCTGCAAAACTCATCACATCTCGGATTGAAGCACTGAACGCTATGGCAGCCGCGGGATCAGCCAGCAAACTGACAACCGACCTCGCCTATAGTCTCTTCGGGAAACTGGTCGACTATTCAGAAATGTATCGGACCATGCAATCGGTGATTCTCAACGAAGACGAGGCCGTAGCTGAGGTGGTTTTCCCTTACGATACCAGCGGTACCTGGACTGTTCCACCGCATTTCATCGATAGTTGTATCTCCCTATCCGGCTTCATCCTAAATGGCGGTACCCACTTTGAGAACATGAAGAGCTTCTTCATTACACCCTCATGGAAATCGATGCGTTTCGCAAAGCCACTGACTCCAGGCGGTCGATACTTGGCTTATGTCAGGATGGTGCCTGCGGAAAAACACTCCTTCGTCGGCGACGTGTACATCCTCCAAGGTTCTGAGATTGTTGGGGTCGTAGAGGCCATCCTGTTTCTGCAGTAGCCGAGGGTAATGCTCAACCGCTTCTTCAGTCCGCCAGATGCTGCAGCGAAGACGACTGCACGAATGCCCGCACAAAGCAAGCCTGCCTCACTTCCTGCGCCCGCTGTTACACCAGCCCGCCCAACGCAAACCTCGGACAGTCTGACTTCCTCACTAGTGATTGTCCCTCAGCCCGATCAGGGCTCCTCGACTCGAGGCTCGACAACCCTAAGCCTGACCACAGACATGACCCCAGGCACGACCCCAGGTTCATCGAGCGGTGCACGTGAGGGTACAGGCGTAAAGGATATTACTGCGCGCGCACTTGTTATGATCGCCGAGGAGCTCGCTGTCGACGTTGGCCAGCTTATGGATAAGGTTGAGCTTGCAGACCTTGGTCTTGACTCCCTCATGTCGCTTGTCCTGTCCCAGAAATTGCGTGATGGATTGGGGATCGAGATGCGCGATGCTTTCTTCCTCGAAGTTGACACCGTTGGGGAGCTGAAAGGATTGCTTCGTTGAACACGAACAAAAGATAGACTCCTTACTTGATACGCGGAGTTTGTATAAGCAAGTATTTAAAGTGGCTGGAGCCGTTAGATGTAGATGACAGAGGTAGTGCAAGTTCTGATCTATGAATACATTTATTATTTACAGGCAAGATTATGCAGCAGGATCAACGTTGATAGCCCAGTATAGTAGAGCAAGGTTTATGAACGAAGTAGGTAGATTGATATATCGTTGTAGAATAGGTATAGAAGCTAAGTACAAATGGCTCCATCCAGTCAGACCTCGAGTCTTCTATCCCTTCGACCGGTGAGACATGCCTACGCTAGCAGGGGGGTCTTGCACAACAGCATAGCATATAATTATATACCTCTGCATACAGACAGATTTATTAGTAATCTATATTACTTGAATGAAATCGCGTCCAACAGTCCTCCCTCCTACAGAGCGTTTTGCCCTTTTAGACTCATTATCCTGCTGCTTCTTTAGAACCTTATAACGCCTCTATTCGTATTTACACCAAGCACAAGTCTCTTGCTTTATTCTCTTCTCCCAATAGTATAAATGTTGTAAATCAGAGTTAAACGGGCGGAACCTCTATTGGTAGAACGCGTAATTGTAGGGGGGCTGCTAGACGCGATTTCACCTAAGTAATATAGATTACTATACTAATAAATTTATATGTTTGAACCGTACTCTTACAAGATCAGCTTTCTATCCCACAAAAATGTTATGCCAAGACGGACACCGGGTTTCCTTTTGTTCCTGAAGGCCTGTTCTATGCTTTGAATTTACTATTGACTAAACTGACTGCGTTTTGGCTTGAATCCTCTTTATGAACTCCTGCGATTGTACGGCGTATTTGCATCTCGAACGGATTGCTGCGCCGTACTTGTAGAAAAGGAATGGGAAAGGAACGCATGCCACAGCCAAGAAAGCTAGGATTGACGAAGCCCAGTGAATTCCCGATGAGTCGTACATCTGGGTTGTAAAAAGTGGAAAGGCGGCGCCAAAGAGGGAACGAAGGACTCCGTTTGCTGCGAGGACGGAGGAGGCAAAGAGCGTATAGCTGTCAATCAGGTAGCTTACTACTCCCAGGAAGATCATGATCATACCGGCGCCTATTGGAATCCCTGCGGCAATTGACGCCAGGTAGTAGATGTCAGGAGAGTTGGTCCCTGGGCACACAGTTCAGTTTCAAAGTTTGACTCGACGTCGAGGGATAAGATACTCACAGGCAAACCAAAAGAATCCAATGGGAACCAAGATACCACCGAGCATCGCACACGGAAGGCGTGCCTCTGGAGGCGCAAAGCCTTGGTATTTATCGCTGATTCCGCGATAGCGTTTGTTGTCCCACAGACTGAAGGCGATGGCCGCGAAGCTACCAATTGCTATGCCCAGAAAGGCCAGTCCACCAAGACCTGGCGACCAGCCGCGGTCCTGTTGATATACGATTGGGAACACGTCGAGCAGCATATAGAGTGTTCTATAGATGATCGCCATGTAGACGCTCAGGAGCAGAACGATAGGCTCACGGAAGAGCAACACCCACGGGCGTAGAAGAGAAGTCCGGAACAGCTGGCGGAAGGTCGGTTGGCTATGGTCGACATTACCACGGCTCTTGTAGACTTTGCCCGTCATCTTGCTGAGTTTCTGAGCACGACGACGCTGGAGAACGGGTGTATATGTCTCTGGGATGACTAGCATACCAACCAACCACAGGACACCCGTGAATATCGCCATCACTCCTTCGATCCAACGCCAACCGACCGTCTCGCCGATGAAGCCTCCGATAACCGGGCCGAGTACCGGACCCAAAAAGGGCGCTGCAGCGAACAACGACATAGCCGGACCTTGCTCTTTTGCGGCAAACAGGTCTGCAATCACACCTACGGGCCCGGTCAGCGGGCTCGATCCAATGGCTCCAGCGAAGAATCGCAGGATGATCAACGTCTGGATATTCTTGCTTCCTGCCGCTCCCGCATTGAAGGCAGTTAGTGCTCTATAGGTAATGGCGAACAGGATCTGCCGGCCGAAGAGCTCTGAAAGCGGTGCCTACAGCAGAGGACCAAGAGCGAAGCCCAGAACGAACAGTGACACGCCGAGAGTGAAGACTTCGCCTCCGATGCCAAACTCGTGCACAATCGGATCTTGACCTCCCGCATACACGCTGGATAACAGTGCGACGGCGAGCGTAGAGAGAGAGGCCAACGCAGTAATAGTCCAATTCTTCCACTGGCCGTATAATATGGGGTTTCGGGCATCGTCATCAATCCACAGAGCGATATACGGTTCGTCTTCTGTGCCAGCACCATCGAATTTCCAAGCCTCGATCTCGGGTGTGATGCCTGCTTGGTCGATGATTTGACGGAGGTGGGAGATGCTATGCGTTCGGCCACTCAGCTCCTTTCTCCCCATCGCTACGCACGATGGACCGTCGTCAAGTTATTTTGATCGGTGGTAATAGTAAGGGATGTCAATGTATCGGGGCGGCTGGACAAAAGATCTGGCCGGAAAGTATCCTCCAAAATGAGTGCACGTCCGGCCGACTGTGAGTGTCTATACATGGCTATCGTTTCAACGAAGGACTGCGTAGATCCCGAACGGCCGGGCGGGTTTCGTTCTGTACGAATGGCCGATCAAATAGCTCACTCAGCGCCGTATGGAGAATCTTGCCAACTTGCTTTTCGCCGTGTGGGCAAACGAGCGGGTCCCGAATTGGTCTAGAGTGTAGTAGACAATACCTAAGACTCTCACACAGGGCCAAAACTACCGCATCACCTTGTCTAGTGCAACGCTATTCGCTTACCCAGATACGCCGATGCTTGTTAGTGATACTCTGTATTACCCCTTGTATTTTCTATGCTTATGCTTGCGTCTGATCTCCTACGCGCCCGCCACCCGTCTACGGAGTAGATGGGAAATCAAAGTCCCGAGTCTTCGGAGTGGTAAAGCTCCGTCGTTTGATACGCCTTCCAATTGCTGCAAGTCTGGTTGAAAGTATTTTTATCCGGCAACGTCGTATTGTCCGGTGCTATGAATTGTATACCAAATCCCTCGGCAATATAAAAGGGCTGCTCGGGTCGCCCAAAGGTGCTTTTGTTACCGTATTCGGTTAGACCGGTTACTGCAAGCTTCCCCTACCGCGCCAAAACATCAGATTTGGGACTTGACTACATATATATACACCCAAAAAGCCTTATGGATAATAAATCAATTGGAAAGTATTATTGTTCGATTGGGGCGTGTGTAGGGACTGTGAAAAGTGGGAAGTATTTGGCGAAAAGCCTGCAGTAACCGGTCTAACCGAATGCGATAAATAAAGCACCTTTGGGTTGGGCGATACGAGTAGATTATAGTAGGAAAGTTGAGGATTATAATTAAGGATTGTAAATAGTTACAGAACATCCCTTTTGAAGAAGAAGAAGCCTTCTAGAGTAGTAATTATAGTAGGATTTGGCCAATCTACTCACTTAGTTGAGATATTGGTTGAATCCACGGCTATATGTCCATTATTCCTGAGGTCTAATTGGCCTGTTAATAGCTTGTAGATCACATTTTCTGGCACAATTGACGATCAATTAAATCTTCGCCCTATATTCTAACAGTAATTCTACGGCTGGTTCGAAACCCATCTCAACAGCAATATGTAAAGCCGTCCTTCCCTCTATGGTAAAGCCGTTTACCAAAGCACAATCCCCTGCACAATACTTCAGAAGCTTCTGTAGCAGACGTTCACGGCCGTATATTACAGCCCAATGCAGAGCTGATCGATGGTAATCATCAATATGTTGAACACCGGCCCCGTACAACAACAGGAGATCCGTCACCTCTTCGTAGCCTCCAATCGTGGCATGGAGCAAAGGTGTCAAGCCAGCAGCGTCCTTGCTATTGCAGTCTGCCCCATGTTCGAGCAGGAGACGCACGATCCTGCCGTTGCCCTTCTGCACTGCCGTGTAGAGCGTACTCGGTCGAAAGCGACCTTCGTGATTGCTCTTAGGAGTGTAAGTCCCAGTTCCATCTCCGCCGAGGTTCTCCCAAAGAACATTGGATTCGTTGCAAGGGGAACGCTCGAGAGATTCCTTATTCTTTTTCGCTTGGGATGACTCGGGTTGCGAGATGTTAGGCGCAGGATCGAAGCCTGGGCCTGTCATCCAAAGCGTATCGATGTTGCCGAATTCCATATTATCTGGGACTGTATAAGTATTGACTCCAGGAGCAATTGGATCGTGCAGGCTTGTCAAAGACCTCTTATCGTCCAGACCGGATGTATCTCGGGCTTCAGGCAGAACGGCATCTTCCGGGCTTTGAGCATCGGAATTCAGACTGCGAGTGCGTTGATATTGATCTACGGACTTTCGTTTTCTGTGTTTCTCTAGATGTCAAGATCGCTCAAGATCAGTCGTTATCTATCGGTTCTGTTTATGACCACTTAGCAGTATATACTTACGTCGAAATCTGCGCTGTGCAAGGCGTTTTTGCTCTCGACGACGTTCCTCCACCTCTGCAAGGCCTGTGGAAGCGTCGCACGTCATGAGTTGAAGACGCCTAAACGATATATAGTGGTGCAAGCTTGAGCTGCTCACTACCACTAATCTCCCGACTCTGTGTAGCAAAGCGTGCCGCATGTCGCGCTTCGAGGAGCGGGCGGTTGAGTATATAGATACTGCGATGCTACTGCTGCTTATCAAGAGACTTGAATTGTACATGTTCTTATCTACCTCCTATATAGGTGATCGACAAAGCAACCAGGATCCTTCGTGCTGCACTGCCAGCAAAGCAGTATTGCTAATATTGGAAACTTCTTATCGCAGAGCTGACTGAGAGGCCTCGCCGACCCGTACGCTGTCAATTTACGTATGTATACAGTCAGAGATTGTGTGGCTCTAGGCAGCAGTTCAGCAACGTGATATGCTATTCACTTTGTTCGGCTTGTAGAAGTGTAAGATGAGTGCATTACGCTACTGTACGGCTTCCCCTACCAACAAAGCGGTGAGGCCTGCTCAAGTAATTGAAAATCCTTCAGAAATGTCGTAGATTTCGTAGATATCTTCGTAGTTACTTGTTTTGTCAATCGCGAAACTATACCAAGATTTCCGACATTCGAGTAACGTTCTTTTTACGCTCGAAATCGCATCTCGTCGTCGTTAATATGAGTAGAACAAATTTTGTTTCAAGAAAACATGTCTTGTAGCTAGTGTCGCAGTTGACGCATAAATCTCGTTGAATGGTCAATCAACTGATATTGGATTGTTAATTCAACGTACTACTGTATACTACTGCAGGCAATTAGCTAATCAACTGACTACTGCAGTTGATTAGTTAATTACTTAATTGATAAAGTAATAATTAGTTAATTGACTATTCAACTAATTACCGTTTTTCCTTTAATATTAATTAGTATATAATATAGTATTAATAAGGGCCTAATAAAATATCTATTATACCCTTCTAAATAGTTATAATATTGTTATTATAAAATACCCGAAACGATATATACCAAAAAAAATTTTGCGATAAAGAATTTTTTCGCCCTTAATAATTGCCTGGTAATAACCGTTACTTTCGCTAAGTTTATATTGTTTTGCTATTAAAATTCGGTAAAATAACCGGTTATTTTAAGATATTTTTAGGTTTAAAACCCTGATTTCTTTAGAGTAGTTAAGTTAATATATTAAGTATATAAAATAATAATAGCAAGCTATTAATATAATTATTCCTATATTTAATAAATATTTATTTAAGGTTTATATAATAGTATTTTATACTTTATTAAATAATTAATTATTTAAATAATTATTAATAATATTAATAATAGTTTAGGCTAATAATATTCAATTATTTATTATTATTAATTAAAAACCGAAAAATCTATTTATAACGATAATTATATATTCAAAGTACTTTATAATCAGCTCGGTATTAATTATATATATATAAATAAAAGGCGAATATTTATTAAAGTTATATTATAATTATAATAATATCGTTATTAAAAAAATTTGAAAAATATATTTCAACTTTTATTAATATTTTCTCCTATATTATCTTTTGCTTTCCTATTATTTTGATTGATATTTATTATAATATAAATATTAAAATTTAGCCTTTTAGCCTTATTTCTATATAAAGTATTAGGATTATAGCAAAAGAATATATATTATTTTCCAGCTTTTCTGTAAATATACTATTTGCTATAAAAAAAGTTTTTATATTAATAAAATATTCTTAATATTTTTATTCGTAATTCCTTCTAAATAGCCCTTTTTAAGGAAATCTTTATTAAATTATTAGGGATTTTAATTATATTAATTAATATTATCGAAATTAATATTATATTTTTCGCCAAATATTTGTAGTTGATAATATTATATTATATTTATAATATATAAATTTATTAATAATAATTAAAAATACGAATATAAATTATTTTATTATTTATAATAAAAGCTTTTTCTCCCTTTTTTAGTAAGATTTTGATAATATATTCGGGGTAGAATTTTTAAATTATTATTCCTATTTTAATATTATATTTAACTTTATTTTATACCCGGGTAATAACAAGGTATTTGCAAGCCTTAATAACGTATAAGTTGATACTCGGAAATAATAAAGGAGGGGAGAGTAAAAAAAAATAAAGTAAAAAAAAAAAATAAGAAAATATAAAAGAGTTTAAGATTTATAATTAATAAGTATTTTCAAAAATTATAGGAGAAATATTTATAAATAAATTGAAAGTAATATCAAACTTTAATAACTTTATTATCAAAATTTGATATTGCTTTTACCTTATTTATAAATATTCCCTATAATTATAAATTTATAATTAAGTATTAAGGGAGAAAAAGATTAATATAATTTAATAATATTAATTTTTAATAATAAGGTTATCAAAATTTAGTATTATTAGATTAAGCTTATAAATTATTCCCTTAATTAAAAACCGGCTTAAATATTTAAAGAAGGCAAAAATAAAATATATTATTAAAAATTAACATTTTATTAATTAATAAATTATCTAAATAATTAGTTTTATTAATATTTTTAATATTAAGCTTCTAAGTTATCTCTTTATCAGTTTATAGCTAAGCTTAAGGGGTATTTATTATAAAGATTATAAAAGCTAATATATTATTAGTTATAAATAGGGTTAGCAATATAGTAGATTAAGATAATTAGGAGGAAGAAAATATTCGCTTTTTAAATTATTTATTTTTAGCTTTATTATTAAATACCTTTTTTATTTATAATATATTATATTATTCTTTAATATAAATAGAGAAGTTAATAATATTTTAGCTTATATTATAATTAAGATATCGTTAATTAAAAGCAAGTTATTCGAGTTCTAGTTTTAATTATTATTATATTTTCGTTAATATTAGCAAAGTAAATATATAGAATTTAGGGACGTCAAAAGAGATACTTAGGATATTTTATATATTAATATTTAAATTAATAGAAGCTTTATTATCCTCTAGCTTATTATTTTTATTTATAAGTATAACGATTTTCTGCTTTTTAAGATTAAGCCGGATTTTATTATTAATAATAAAGGAATAGCCGAAATAAATTTAATAAAGAAATATTTATATTAAAGTATATTTAATAAGATTATATATTATATATATTTTAATTAAGCCTGAAACCTAACGAAATATTTTATTAATCTTTATTTAATTATTAATATAATCTTTTATTATATTATTTGCCCTTTTAACAACTTCTTATATTTAAAAATATCTTAGATTGCTATTAATAATATAAATATTATAATAATACAAAAAATAGAGTAAGGCCCTTTTGAATTTAATATTATTATTAAATTAAAAAATCCTAATAAAACCGCAGGTTATAAAAAAGATAGCGAGATTATCGTAGATATTAAATAGCTCCTTAGCGACGAGAGGCTATAAGAATATATACTTAGAAAAATAATCTTATAATATTTAATAATTAACTAGGAATAAAATATTAAAGAAGTATTTTTAAATAAATAAGAATAATATTAATTTCTTATTAAATTTTGATATAGAATTGGTATTGCTCTTATAAATTTATAAATTATCCCTATACCTATATATTTTAGACCTTCTAAATTTAAGGCTATTAAGATTTAGGGCTAAAATATAAAGGATAATTTAAAAATTCTCCCTTTATAACGCTATTTTTTAATAATAAAGCTATTAAAATCGGACGTTATTATAAATCTTTTTTCAAAATATTAAAATACTATTAAATATTTCGTAGGGGGGGAAAAATATTTATAATTATTATTATAATTTATTTATATTTATTATAGGAATTATCTTGTATATCGATAAGATTTATTTAACCTCGCTAAGCCAGATTGAATAACTGAATTATTATTAATAATAATTTAATATATTGAAGATTATTAACTTAATAATATTAATAAAGCTTTATAAAATAGTTAATTTTATATTAAATAATATTATAATAAAGACGTTAGACTTCTAATCAGGTCTTATTATATCCTATATAATAAAGACGGAGATATATTCGCTTAATAAGATTATAAATAACTAATAAAGTAATAGTATATTTAACTTAAAAGAAAATATTCTTATTGATTATTGGCTTCTAAAAGACTATTTTATCCTTATTAAATTTGAAGTTATTTAGAGCCTTAAATTTATTATAACTTTCTTTTTTATTTAAAGTAGTATTATTAGGGTATTATAATTAATATTTGTAAGTACGATATTATTCGTATAAAAGCCGAGAAAGGTTTTTATTATCAATAATATTTTCTAAGAAGTTGAAGAACTATTTTTCTATTAAAGGAAGCGGGTTTTTGCTAGGCTCAAAGACTCTAATAATAATCCTGCTAATAAAAGGCTTATTTAAAAATTAATTAAAAGGATATAAAAAAGAAATAAAAGTATATTATAATATTAATATATTAAAGTTAATAATATTAATATTTTTAATATTAAAATAATAATATTAAGAATTTTGATATTAAGCCTTTCGGAAAAGAAAATAATAAGAAATTTAAAAATATTATAAAAAATTATCGGACTTAGCTAATAGCTTTCTTGATTATTATATATATATTATAATATATTATATTTACTATTTAATATTCTATTTATATATTATTAATATAAATAATAAAGTAAATATATTTGAGTATTCGAGAAACCTAGGAAGAAATATAAGATAATAGCGATTTAGATTATAAAGCTTAATCTAATATTATAGAATTAGGATAGTAATATATTATTATATATATAGTTAGCAATTGAAGCTTCAACTAGTAATATTACCTACTTAAGATAGCGTTATTGGATAGTAAATTTAGTCAGTTAATTAATAGTTCAACGAGATTTATACGTCAACTGCGATACTAGTTATCTCAGTTCTCAGAGTATAACCCTTTTTCACTTACTAGCCTTACTTAGTCAGCGCTAACCTTTTCGGGTTAGTGTTGCTGACTAAGTGCCCGCAGGTGGACGGCACCGCGTCGCTAGTAAGCGACCCACTAGTGGCTTAGCCGGAAAGGTCTGAGGACTGAAGCAAGTAGTTGGGCTGGCCACGGTAAGCAATAGGGTACAAATATTTGGAACAGGATAGGATAGTAAATAGGGTAGGGTGCAAAAAACAAGTAATGGGTACCTGTTATAGTTATTACCTGCTTACCTAGTAAGTATACGAGGTTCAGCCGAGACGCCCTATCGACCTTTACCCTACCCTGTGGCCAACTTAATTGGGTAGTCATACTTATGCTAACTGCTTGTAAAATCTGCAGTGAGTAGCGTAGTATTGGTGTTTGGGTGAATCCCTAGTGTCAGATGCACTCAGGGTTAAATCGTCTGATTGATAAATAATGGTGTACAGCACCCTAATATACATGATGATAAGGCCCTAAATAGGGGCAAATAAATATTCCTAGCCCTGTTTTATACCAATTGCTTCGCCTGATAAAGTAGAGAATAAGTAATATAATAATAATATTTTGATAGTATAATTAAGAGTCTAAATAACTTTAAAGAAAATAAAATAAGAAAAATAAATTAATAAAAGAAAATAAAAATAATAATAGTTAATATACCCCTTTAGAATAATAATAATTTAACTATTATTATAACTTTATTTAATTAATAAATAAAATTATATAATTATTCAAATTAACGAATTATAATATACGAATAAATTCCTTATATTTTTAATAAAGAAAGGGTTTAATAAAATTATTATTAATATTTTGATTATAAAGACCTATTTAATAAAAATATAATTATTTTGAACTTCTTAATAAAGTTAATACTAATATATATTAATATATTTAAAGTATATAAATAATTTAGGAATAAATCGGTTAATAAAGTTTAATATTTACTAATTATTATAAATAATAATAATATTTTAGCCTATTTAAAAATATATATATTCGAAAAATTTATTCTATTAAATTATTTACTAAATTATTTTATTAAGAATAAATAATTTAATTTTAATATTAAATATAATAATAATAATTTGTTTTAAAGCTTTCTAATTAATAAAGCTATTATATAATTGGAAAAAGTAACCGAATAAGTTTTTCCTAATAATAGAATCGTCGGCAAATATAGTATTTAATACTAATAGAAAAATATTATTTAATCGCGAATATTTTAATAACAAGCAAATACGCTATCAACCAATTAGCTAAAGCCAAATAATAAAAAAATAGATTTTGGAGGAATTAGGCAAGCTAAAAACTAGCAAAAGCGATATTTAACCTAATAATAATAGTAGCAAATAAAATAAAGTTAATATATTATTAATATAAATATATTTGTTCAAAGGTAGCTTAATATTTATATAAAAGAATTTCTTTTATTAACAATAGTATTTTTAATAGAATATAACTTTTAAAAAGGAATTTGTTAATTATTTTTTCGATATATAAATCTTAACTTAGCTAAATTTATTTAATAAAGCGATTTCTAATAATATATATATTAATAAACTATATTAGCTTTTTTAAATACCGAAGCTTATATATATTAAGGGAAAATATTTTAAAAACGTTATATTTAATTTAATATTATTTATTATATAATATTATAAAATTATTAATATAAAAAAATATAATTAATTAATTATTAATAAAAAAGTATTCTATTTCTAATATTATATATAAATTAAAATATTTTATTATTTTAATAATATTTTAAAGCTAAAATAATAGGGGTCTTTTTAATTTATATAATATTTTTATAAGTAAAAAATATTTATATAATATATTTAATCCCTTTGGAAGATTAATATTTTTAAAATAATAAATATAAATTTCTTTATTAATATTGTTATTAATAAAAATATTAATTATATTATATTAATATAATTTAAAGGAAAAAGCGGCTATAATAATTATAAATATTTAATAGAATTAAGGTTTTTTATAAAAATTAAATAATATCTTATATTTTAACCGAGATTTATAATAATTAATATATAAATATAATAACAATTTCTTGCTTATATTCTAAAAGGTAAAATATTTTCTTTAATTATTTTTAATAAGATTTCGGAGTTCTTAAGAGCTTTATTTATTATAAATTAATAAAATTAATATAATATTAATAATAATAATAATATAATAAGAATATCGTTTTTTAAAATATAATTCTTTAATATATTATTAATGTTTTAATTTAATATTATATTTTTAATATTTTTAATATTTTAGCTTAATATCTCCCCTTCTTTAATAGTAAGTATATAAATTAATAATTATAAATTAATAATATTCTTATTAAAGTATTACTTAATAGAAGAGTAAAAAGGATAAGGTAAAAATAATTAATTAAAGTTAATAAAAATAATAATTATTATTTTTAAAATTAATAACGAAATTTAATAATAAAGTTAATTTGCAATATTAATATTATTAATAAATAAATATATTTTATTTATTTTATTTAATAATTAATTATTATTTAATAATCGATTGGTTTTTTTTATTAATAATATTTATAGCTTTATAAAGTTTTAGGTTATTAAATAATAAGCTTAAATTAATATTTATAAGGTTATAATAATAATTTTTATTAAATAAAATATTTTTAACCCGAATATTATATTTTTTGTTTAAAACTTATATTTTAAAAATATTTTGTAAATTATAATTAATAAAATAATTTAAATAGGTTTTTTATTAAAGTTTTAGAAATTTAAGAACTTCTAAATATATAAATAAATATATTTTATAATTAAAAATATAAAAGTAAATTAATAATAGTTTTATATAATAAAAAGCTTTAAAAAATATTTTATTATTAAATACTTTAATTAATATCCGATTAAAGAAATATATTATTATTAATATAATTTTAGGTTATAAATTATAAGGAAATTTTGAAACTATTTGTATATATTTGCTTTTTATTATAATTACCCCTTTAGAATATTTAAATAAACCGTTTTGCTTTATAATATATAAAGTTATTAATTTTATAATAATATTATTTTTTTATATTAATATATTAAATAATTTTCTTAAAGAAAGTTTGCTATCGTTATAAAAGTATTTAATTAAATAATTATATTATTATTTAATTAAATAAATTATTTATTTTATTATTTTAATAACTTAGTCTCTTATATAATAAGTTTATATTTAATAATATTTGATAATAAGGCAAACAAAATAATTAAGCTATTTATACTTATTAAATCCTTTTTCAATAGGAATAAGGTTATAATAAATATATTCTAATAAGTTTATTACTTTATATTTATAATTTTAATAATAAAAAATAATCTTTTTAATTTTAAATAAATAATATAATTAACATTTTTCAAATTAGCCCTAAGTTAATAAAGTAATAAGTTTAATTTTAATAATATTTTCTAATAATATTATAATTGCCTTAAGGCTAGGATAGTTTATTAGCAAATATTAATATAATAATATAGCCTTAATTAGTAATTAAAAGCTTTTAGATTTGTATTATTTTATTAATATAATTATAACAATAAGTTTTTCTAGGAAATTTTAAGCTTTTAATTAATTAATTTATAAAAATTAATAACTTCAATATTAATAGAATTTATAGAAATAATTCTTATAATTATTTTCTATTATATAAAATATATTAATTTTAATATTTTAATAAATATTAATTTAATTAATTTTATTAAAGGATATTAAATTAATTATAAAATTAAAAATTAATATTATATTTTAAAACTCGATTATATTATATTCTTTAATAAATATTTAAATATTAATTTTATATATTCTAAAAACTTTAATTTTATATAATATCTTCTTTAAAATAATTATATTATTAGGAGTAAATAATCGTTAATAAGAGAAGTAATCTCGATTATTATATAAATATATATTAAAGTTAAAGTTCAAAATTCAAATATTAAATAATATATTATTATAAAAATTAAAAAATATAATTAAAAAACAAAATAATATTTATTTAATAAAGAACTTTAATAATAAGATTTCTATTATTAATTTTATAAATATTTTTATTTTTAATATTTTATTATTTATATAAGTTGTTATAAAGGTACAAAGCCTTATTAATATTATTTATATTTAACTTATTAAAAATTTTAATAAAATAAAAGTTAAAAAACGTTCTTTAAATACTTTCTAGTTAATAATAACTCTCTCGACTTTTTCCTTAAAAAAACTGTTTTTTAGGAGCGTTTTAGCCTTTTTAATATATACGATATTTAAGATCTAATTTTTTAAATAAGAAGCTTTATTAAGGTAATAATATTTAATAAATTAATAATATATTTCTTCAATTAGGTATTTAAGAATAGGGTAATTATTATATTATATAAATTATTTTTTCGGAAATCTCCCTTATAAAATAGCAAAAGATAAAAATATTCTTGCTTAATAAACTATTTTTTTGTTTATTCTATATAATTATTTGACTTCTTATATAAGTTTTTTAAAAATTAATAGAAACTTCCCCTTGTTCTCTTTACAGTTAAAATATACTTTAATTATATTAAATTAATTCTAATTTATAAAGCCGGTATTCTTAATAAAATTGATTTTTATTATTATTATTTAAAAATTAAAATATTTGATTTTAATAGCTTTAGAAAATAATATTTATTATTTATTTAATTAGAATTTTATATTTTGGCTTTTAATTTTTCTAATATATAATATTCGATATTCTTTATCGATATCGAAATATTGTATTTATATAATAAATACTAATTAACGTTTAAAACTTTTAAAGGCTTAATAAAGAATAATATAATTAATAAAATATATAATAAAATTTGTAGAGATTGATTTTTCAATATTAATTTATAAAATTCGTATAATTTTTATTTAATTTAAATAATATTTCTTTTTATAATTATATTCGGTATTAAATATTCCGTATATTTCTTTAAATATATAGCTTTTATATTTAACTTATTTACTTATATATTTTGCAGATAATATAATAAGAAATATTAATAATAAATAAGAAAGTTTTTTAAGTATTTTAAAATTAATAAAGTATTAAATTTTAATAAATATTGTTTTATTTTTAATATTTAAAATCTATCAGAACCAATTATTTGTACCGGTAAATATAAAAAATATAAAAATAATAATAATAAATAATATAATATTAAGGATATTTTATATTCGGGAATATTTAGGTAATTTAAAAGCAATTTTAATATAAATTGTATTTATTTAAATTTAATAATATTAAATAATTATAATAATAATTTAATAAACTAATAAAATAAATTTAATATAATAAATTAATAATATATTTCGGGCTTATAACTGTTAAATATATTTAAAACTAAATTATTTAATTAATAAATAATAATATATAATAATAAGGCTTTAAATAAGGGTAAATAAATATTTTTAATCCTGTTTTATACTAATTGCTTCGTTTGATAAAATAGAGAATAAGTAGTATAATAATAATATTTTGGTAGTATAATTAAGGGTCCAAATAACCCTAAAGAAAGCAAAATAGGAAAAACGGGCTAACAAGGGAAAATAGGGGCACTGACAGCTAACACTTAGGATTACTATTAGAGTATATAGTAAATGGCAATATAAAGTATAACAACTAGACGCAGCTGCTATAATAGTAGAATACAAGCTAAACTTAATAAATAAGTAATTGTTATTAACCTTATCTTCTAGGAGGATAAAAGAATTAATAATTACCGTTAAAAGAATAAGGGACCTTTAAAGTAATAAGATAAAGTTTTTAAGCAGGGTAAATATAAAATTACTTTAATAAATTTAATATTAATATAACTTCTAATTACGTATTAGAATATATATAAAATATATATATAATATTAAGAGATATATATAGCTTTATAATTATCCTCCCTTTAAAGTATTAATCCTTAATATTTTAAAAAGCAAAATAATATCCTTATAAACTTATTAAAAACCCCTTATTATAGACGTTATAAGAGGAAAAGAGTCCTAATATATTTTATATAATTTCTATATATATAATATTTTCGTTATATATATATTTATAAATATAATATCTCAAAAACCTCTTAAACTTATAGGAGATATAGAGGAAAAGAGTATATAACGTTATTATACCTTAGGCGTTACTCGATAAATATAATAGTTATAATATAAGTATTAATTAGCTTATTATTTATTATTATATATAACTCCTTTTTCCGATATTATACCGGTATTGTTATATTAATAATACGGTTTAATATATAAAAAATTATAATATTAAAAAATTTTCTTATATTTGTTTTCCTTTTATAATCAACTTTATATTTACCTTTTATAAGTATAATATAGGGCTATATATATTCTAGTAGTATTATAATAGATATTAATTGTATATAATATTATTATTATTATAATTATTATTATAAATAAGTATTCGTATATACCCAGATAAATAAGCGCTGCTAACAAAATATAATAATAATTATTATTATTACCTTATTATTATATAAGTTACCAAAGCTATTCTACCCCTAATACTTTATATATAGTTATTTTGAATATTATAATATATTTAAATAATATAAATATAATTAGGTCGAACTATTAATATAACGTATATACGTTTATATAATTACAAGAAATATATTATATATATATTTATAAATTTTATAAATTTTTAATATTCTTTGTATTAAATATAATTAACCTTTTACTTAATAATAATAAAGATATTATTATAATAGTTATATTATAGTTTCTATATATATACTTTTACTATATTATTATTAATATAACAGTATTTATTTTGTAATATTTTATATAAATACCTTATATAATACTTCTTATTCTTATTTAGCCTTTTAAATAGAAATAAGTAATATAAATATTATTTTATTATTATTTATATTTTCTATAAATATAAGCTTCAATATATTTTTCCTATTTTATAATATTCTATTTGTTTTATTTTATTATATATTATTATTACGTATTTATTTCGTAGTTGCTATACAACTATAGTTAATATATATATAATATATTTTCTCCTTATTTACGTTATATAATTATTACTTTTAAGGGCAAAATTATTTTGCTTTATTCTAGCTCCGCCTTTAATTATATTTATATTCGGTATTATAAAAAGTATTATAATTTTAATAAATATATAATCCTTCTGCATACTCTTTATATTTATATTTATATTTTATTTTTATATACCGGGGCTAGCGTTTTTAACCCCGTTAAGAAAATTATTAAAATAATCCTTATTAAAGGCTATTATAACTCCTTATAAACTATAAGGTTAAAAGATTCTATATATAGGTTTTTAACTATCAAGGTTATAGCTCGTATAAGGGAGTCGTTAGAAGGCCTAGGGGTAGAAGTTTGTAATAATCGCTACGAACTTATTACCTTATAAGGCGCCTTTAACTCCTTCGCCGTTTATTTAGAAAGGTTATTAATTTATTTTCTTTAATTATTATATTTAATAATTTTATATAATTTTTGCTAATTTTTATAAGGAAGACTTATTACCGGGGGAGTAAGGAGAAATATCGCTATTAAGGAAAATAAGGCTATAGGGCTTAGGGGTATACTTATAACCTCCCTAGTAATACTTATAATATTTAAGGAGGAAGGGAGAAATATAAATTCCGTTTTTATATTAAATTTTATATAACTTAATTAACCTTTATATAAGGAGATATAGAAATAGGGAATATTAAGGAGGGAAGAGAAAAGGGAATAAAAAAGGAGGAGGGAAAAGATTCCGGGGCTATTAAATTTATAATTATCAAAATTACAAAAAAATAATATAAATATAAATATTATAATTAGCGCCGTATTATTACTGCTTTAGTATAGGCCTAATATAAGAGTAATTATTAAGCCTAGCTTTAAAAGGGTAATATCTTTAAACTTGTCTGATATTAGGGTTAGGTAATTACTATACCCTTAATATATAAATTTAATTATTAAATAATATATTTTCTTTATTACTTTTAGGCTTTTTAGAATATTTATAATAAATATATTTATATTTAATAAAATTATTATTTTTTTATTTTACTCTTAAAGTTCCGGATACTTTTTATAATATTTCTTATATTTTCCTTATTAACTTATTTATTATATTTCAGGTCCTAGCCCTTTTATTTGATTTAATATTATATAACGCCTTTCCGGCGGTACTTCTTTAATACTTCTTCTATTTCCTATTTCTATTAATTATTTATTAACTTAAAAGGTAATATATACTCCTGATTATTCTCCTATAAATTATAATAAAATTTTAATAATAAAATATAAAAGATTAAATAAATCCGATAAATATTAAGTAATATTAAATAATAAGCTTATATTCCGATTATATCAAATACTTAAAAAAGATTAATAAACTTATAAAATAACTTTTTATTAAAGTACTTCTGCTTTAAGTTCTTAATAAATAATAATATTAAATTATTTATAAGGAATATTTATAGCTTATATTTCTTATTATAATATTTCTATTAATATTTTATTATTTTCTAATAACTTTCCTTAAATTTAATATAGATAAATTATAATTTTTCTATTCTTTCCTTTGCTATTAATATTCGTTTATTTTTAAATATTTCGTCCTCGAAACGAATAATAGGATTATAATTATAATATACAAAAAATAAAGTTATTTTGATACTTTTATAATAATAATTATTATAAGCAAATTCCGCTATTAATAATAATATAACTTAATTATTTTATTTATAATTATAATAATTACGTAAATACTATTCTAGGGTTTGGTTCTATTGCTTTATTATATTATTAATTTAAAAATAAAATATAATTAATAAATATCTTTTAATCTTAAAATAATAATATAATTCAGATTAAAAGGTATTTATAAATAAAGATCCTTTATTAAATATTATACTTTTTAAGAAGCTATATTTAATAATTATATTCAAAAAGAGATTAATAAGCTTTATAACTATTATAATCTTATTAATTAATATATAATATATTATTTTATTATATTAATTAATAATAATTAATATTATATTATAAACGTAGTTCTTTCGTTTGCTTAGCGGTAAATTAATAATAAAGTTTATAATAATTTTTATTTATAGCTTTTTAGGTTATAACAAGCTATAAAGCTTTCTATATAACTTATACCGTTATATTTTAATATATTAATAAATATCGTATACTTTAATATAATATTTTATATATATAGCGATATCTTTTTATTAATATTTTTATTATAATAATTTAAATATTTTCTCTGCTCTGAAATATTTAATTAAGAAGTTATTATAATACCGCTTAAGAAGCTTTTATTTTAATATTTTATCTCCCGGTATATAATAATATCCCCGAATAATTAAAGTCTTATTAATAAAATCTTATATATTATAATAACGCCTTTATTTACTCCTTATAGGCTTTTTGCTAATTAATTATATATCTTTAATAAAGCTATTACTTTATTATAAAACTTTGATTAAGTTTATAACCTCGATAATATAATCTTTATAAGCCGTCTTTGTTATTATATTAACCTTTTATTTTAATATAAGTATTATATAACTAGCTTCTTAAAATATCTTTATAACAAGTATATTATATAAATACTCCGCTTACAAACTTTTTTCTTATAAAGTTAATTTAGTTTAGAATATTAATAGTAGTTATTTTAAATTATTAGAATTACCTTTATAATTAGGACGCCGTAATAATATGTTAGCTAAGTTTGTTTTCCCAAGTCTATAACTAATTTCAAAATTATAAATAGTTAAGTCTAGAGCCTATTTAACTTGCCTAGGGCTTAACTTTTTAATATTTATAAAACCTCTTGAATTATTATAATTTATTAAAACTTCTATAATATAAGTATTATTATTAAAATAATAGCGTTAATATACAAATATATTAATAATAACTAATAATTCTTAGTTATAAACCTTATAATTTTATTTTATAAATATTATTTTTTTAAATTAAAAAGCTATTAAGTATTATTATTTATTGTCTTATAACTGCGATAATATCGTAATAATAATAAACTTAAAAATATCTGTTTTTAAATAAATTCCTTTTTCGAAATCGAAATATATTAGCAAAGGTATTTATATAAAAGCTTCGTATAAGGTATAAAACGTTTATATAATATTTTTTAATTATTTAAATTCGTTAAACTTTTTACTTCCCTTATTATTTTTTAATAAGTTAATTAAAGGACTCGCCTTTTTGGAATAGTTTAAGATAAATAAGCGGAAATAGTTTGCAAACCCTAAAAATTGCTAGAGCTAATAAAACGATATTAGAACCGGCTATTATATAATTATTACGATTCTCTTTAAGAATATAAATACGTTTTATATAAATATTATAAAGCCGAAAAACTTAATTATTATTTAATTGAATTTATATTTAAATAATTTTATAAATAAGGAATATTATTTTAACCTTTCTAATATTTTGTATATATATCGTTAATATTATAATAAGTCCTCGGAATAAACTAATATATTATTTAAATATATTATATATATTATATTAATTAAGTTTATTAAAGTCTTATTAATATATATTTAGAAAGTTGCCAGGATATTAATTAAGCCAAATAATATTATTAAATATTTAAAAAATTTATATTATATATAGAATACGGTTTTTTACTTATTATCCTTTTATATATAGATTCGGTAATATAACTTTATTAGATCTAGCTTAATAACTTTTTAGCTTTATTTAAATAATTTAGTATTTCTGTAATTAAAAAGAATAGATATTTATTCTTTTTGGTTATTATATTTAAACCCTTATAATTAATATATAATTATAAGGTATTATTCTTTTTAAATACAAAAATAATTGGTACCCCTATTAATAATATTAAAAGGCGGATTATTTCTTATATAATTATATTATTAATATACTAACGGAGTTCCTTAAGCTTTAACTTAAAAAGATTATAAATAAATTAATAAGGAGGATATTTACCTTCCAACTTTATTATATAATTGCCTTCCTTAAAGGTTAATAGTTAAGATATTCTATCTTTAGAAAATATATTTTTATAAATTTTAAATTCTTTAAGCAAAACTACTTCTTTGCCTTAAATATAGATCGGCTACGGTATTATATATACTATTCTAATTACTCCTATTAATTTGAAAAGACTTTTATTAAAATATTTTATATTTTCGATTTAAAATTTATTAATAATAAGGGGAAATTTCTATATTATCGCTCCGAAGTCGGTCTATATATAGAAATCTTTAAAACTCGATACCTTAATAATTAATTAAGATTCGATTTAATTTATAATATAAAAAAGTAGCTTATATTCTTCTTAATAACTTCAATTATCCTTTATAACAAAGCGAATACAATAGGCCCTATAATAATATATATTCGACTTATTAATTAATTTAAGTATAAATAGGCTATAATCCTTATATAGAAAATTATATAATATAATTATATATTAATTAATTAAATTAAATATTAGCTTGCTATTTAAAAGGATTTTAATAAGCTTTAACTTTTATAAAATAAATACTTTAATATTATTTATATTTAATAGAAGCCTTATTTTTATTTTTTCTTATTATTTTATTTATAAGGTATTTATAAAGCTTTGTTATTTCCTGTTTCTATAATAAAATTAATAGGATTTTTAAATAGATAATTCTTAGCTTAATAACCTACTTGCTTATAATAATAATAATTATCGTTTTTCTTAAAAGAGTATAAATGCTTAAAATTGATTAGAATCTGATTTAAATTATTAAGTTTTTTATAACTATTTTTTAATTTATAATCGGGTTAAGATCAAGTCTTTTTCGACTTATCCCCTTAACGCCTATTATTAGACGATTTCTAATACTGATTCGGCTTCATAATTCAGTCCTTTAAAAAGCAAATTATCTTATTTTCGAAAATATATATATATTACTCTGTTATATTTTTTAGAAAATTTTATTTAATTTTATTATATTATTTTAAATAAGATACTTTTGCTATAAGATTAGCGTAAATATTCAACTCTTTTCCCGCTATAATTATTAGATTATAAATATAAGGTAATAGCTTTCTATTAAAAACTTACTTTTTAATAATTTCCTTTTTATATTTAGGATCTATTTATACTTCGATACTAGAAAAATAGATATCAAAATTATAAATTAATTAATATTCTTTTTGTTTTGTATTTTTATAATATAATATAACTTCAATTAACTTATTAACTAAATATAAAATTAAATTTATTAATATTTTCTTAAAGGTCTTAAAAGTATACTCGAGGGGCTTATTTTAAGACTCCTTAATATTCCGAATATACTTCGATTATATATAATTTAATTTTAATTTTATAAAGGAAATTTTAAATATATTATTAAAAAAATAATTAAGGCTTTATTATATTTAATTTCCTAACTTCTAGAACTAATTATTAAAGTTTTTAAATAATTTGCCTTTATATTATAAGGGATCTCTAATATAGAATTCTTTCGATATTATAATTATTATATATAAAATATCATTATTCTATATAAATTATATATTTATATTTAAATTTCGTTATTATTTTCTTAAAGTATTAGCTTTTATATCTATAAGCTATAACTTAAGATAAGTATTTTCGAATTTAATTTAATATACCTTATCCTTAATTTTTTCTAAGGATATTCCTAAATTAATTATATTAATATTTAGGCCGCTTTTACTATAATTCAACTACAAAAATTATATATTATATTTAACTATTTTACTCTAAATAATACCGATAAAAAAAGCTATTAGAATTATTAGAATATATAATAAATAGCAATATAAAATATAATAACTAAATATAACTATTATAATAATAAAGCGTAAGTTAAATTTAATAAATAAATAATTGCTATTAATCTTATCTTCTAAAAGGATAAAAAAATTAATAATTATTATTAAAAGAATAGAAGACCCTTAAGGTAATAAAATTAAGCTTTTAAGCGGGGTAGATATAAGGTTGCTTTAATAGGCTTAGTATTAACGTAGCTTCTAGTTACGTACCGGAGTACGTACGGAACGTATACGCAATACCAAGACCTGCGTATAGCCTCACAATCACTTTGATTTGAAGAAAAAATTTTGCTGCAGCGAAAAACTTTAATGCAAAATCAGTAGTGAGAGTAATTCTCTGGTAAACTGTTTCGGTTCTGGTGAACTTATCCAAGCTTTGGTGTGATCGCTGTTGTTACCAATTGTTAAAACAAAGTCATAGTATAGTGTGTAAGAGATGTAGATTGTGTACGCTCAGCTAGTGACTAGTGCGGGAGCTAAGCGTACTGGCTCCCGGGGTTATGCCTTGGCGGGCGCTAGTATCGTACAACTCTAGATAGAAGCACTATACCCATACTGGTATGGGTGAAAGCCCTAACACCGAGAATTCCCTAGAGCCAGACCCCCGAAGTAGGAAAACCAAAAAGTTCCGGATAGACAGCCCTATAGGGCTGGCGACACAGGTGGGGGTAAGCTCTTCTATTTAAATTAAACTCAAGATTTGTTACACTTTACTTTTGGCTCGCCAACTTCGATCTCCAAAACGACGCATTGCTCAGACTGCAAAAACGTGGAGTGCTGCTGCCTGAAATTCTCAAATCTGTCTGTACCGTACGGATTATGGATGTGGAATTGCCTCGCGGTTCACGCCATAGTACCCCACCAAAACCGTCCAGTGGCTGTTGGACGTGCAAACTCCGGCGCAAGAAATGTAATGGGAACTCCCCAGTCTGCGACGCCTGCGCTGCACTCCAAATCACCTGCTATCATGACCAGGCCAAACCGGAATGGATGGACGGCGCCTCGAGACAGGAGGCGATGGCCGAATGGCTGAAGTGTAAGGTCAAAGAAAATGCCCATCGCCGTCGTGGTGAGCGGTCAGTCAACATCTCTTCCGACCGTATCTCAGCTGCTGAGGCGCCCACTGGCGAATGGATCGTGCTCCCCCAGAGACCATCTCCTATGAATCTGACTACTCCGAAATGCGCCCTCCTCAAAGCAGCCGCGGTGGATCCTTGCCCCGGGACCTCTACACCCTTGATCCGTTGCGAGGCTAACTGCACACTCGCCAGCAAAGACAGTCGTGAAAGCATCCTCATCATGTTTTACCTAGAAAGCGTGCTTCCCTTCCTGTTCCCATTCTACCAACCCTCTCTCCTACAAGGCGGTAGGTCATGGATCTTAGAAATGATGATCAGCAGCCCGGTGGTAAGGCAAGCCACGCTGTGTCAGAGCTCATACTATCTTTCTCTTGCGCGCGGAACAGCCGACTACGATGGGGCGTGGGAGATGGTGCTCGCGCAGACCAGGGATGCCTTTGCTGTGCTGAGCCAGTCACTGCATGTCATCGACGGCCCAGGCATCACCGAACACATGCACGGTGCCGTTCGGATCATGGTAAGTATTATGCAGTTGCAGCGTTTTGAGGTTGCCGTCAGGAGTTTCAACAACTGCCAAGCACACCTCAGTGCCGCCTTGGCTCTTTTTCGACAGCTTCTCGACAGTGGCGGCACCAGTGCCGTCGGTCTTGCTTGCCCCGGTTCAAGCTTTGATGCCGTGATCAGACGCCTAGGACCGTCGTCCTGGCTTTTGTTGAGCCAGAATGTCCAAGTCCCGAGCGCTGAACAGGCCGCTTTTCGCTTCTCATCTGCCCTTCTGATTTTGGATGACATTATCGCCAGTACGGTGCTCCAGGAGCCACCGAGACTCTATGAGTATCACCGCAGTCTTCTCAGCAGCTCCGACAGCACCGAACCCGTCATCAATCTTGGGGCTTCAGTAGGGTGTCAAAACTGGGCATTGCTACGGATCGGAGAAATTGCTGCACTCGACGCTTGGAAGCAGCGATGTAAGAAAGCGGAGAATCTCGATATCATACAGCTGGTTCACCGCGCCACATCAGTCAAAGACTCTCTAGAAGCTGATCTCGCGCGGCTTGAGACCAATCCAGTGATAATTCCACAGGACAACGGCAGCCTACTGGATGTCTTCACGGCGGATTACTGCCAGCAATCTCAAACACCCGCCAGTCAGGGTTCCTTGGTCACTCAGGTCTGGGCTCATGCCGCAATTGTTTATCTGTTCGTCGTTGTGTCTGGATGGCAGCCCGCTAGCGTCGATGTGCGATATCACGTTGGGCGAATCGTCGAGCTGCTGACGCATCAAATATCGCCGCCGGCATTGCTACGCACAATGGTGTGGCCATTCTGTGTGGCAGGCTGCCTCGCGGAGCCCGCTCAGGAACCTCACTTGCGTGGCATGGTGGAGACGTTGCAACCGCTGAGCGTGTTTGGCACTGTACACGAGGCACTTGGGATTATGGAGAATGTATGGCGCAGCAGAGACGCAGGAACCGCGGCAAACCGCGACCTCGCTGCCTGTTTTCGAATTCGAGGTGATCTGGTGTTACTTGTGTAGAACAGCACACGGGCGAGACATGAGGAAAAACTTTCACTGCGGTCAAGATACGCAATTCACTCCCGATCAATGGCATAGATTTAGTTTATCTGACATCCGACACTTCCCTCCATCCTCGCACAGTCTAGAACTTGTGACTTAGAACTCGTTTACTTGAACGAAACATAGCCCTTGTCCTTCACGAATGTGGCGTGCCATGGCACACCTTCCGTAGACTTCGCCAACTGCGCATAGAAGTCGCCATGGGCTGGTCCGTCAAGGGCCATGCCCTTAAACTTGCCATCTGGATGGCGCTCATCGGCGTAGATGAACCTAGCAAGCCAAGCATGTCAGTACTAGTCTCTTTACACGAGGGATCAAAAACCACTCACCGATACCCTTGGGCCGAGTAGGCGCCGTCGGCAAGGCCAACCCAGTATGCGGAAGCCGCCTTGCCGACGCCCAGATTCAACATCATTGGCACTGGCAGGACGGCCTCGTTCTGGATGTTGCCCGTGTAGATGAACGTCTTTTTGGCCTGGGCAGGAAGCGTCGCCCAGCCCTTGATGGCCTCCTGGGCTGCGACGTATGGGCTGACGACGTTGACGTTCAAGTCGGACGTGACTTTGGCCGCGGGGATGGACAAGGCCGACTCCTTGTCGGAAGGAGGCGTGAGTGCCGAGGCGTTGTAGATGACGATGCCGGGGGCTGCACCGAACTCGGCCTTGACCGCATCGAACACGGCTGCGACAGACTCGGGTTGGGTGAAGTCGGCCTTGATCGAGAGGAAACCCTTGTCGGTCTTGGAATTGGTTCCCTTCCTGGCAGCTACAGCGACCTTGTAGCCGTTGGCAGCGAATGTCTCAGAGACGGCAGCACCGACTCTGGGGCCGGATCCGAGGATGAGGACGATGGGCGTGGCTGCCATAGTGCTGTTTTTGTTGATGGGTTGGAAGGTGGACTTGGAGGTGGTGACAGAGGTGGAGTTGGGGGTCGGTTTTGATGACAATCGATTTTGAAGACGCTGAGAGATGGAGTGAAGGAAAGGCATATTGCAGTTGAGATTCCCTCTACTTATACCAAGCACCGGCCTCATTCATATACGCCTTCGTTGGTCATACCCCGCGTCTCCTTCAGGCTTCGTCATAATGGTCATAATTCACACCGGTTGGAAGCAACAAGTCCGAGAGATCAGCAATGCCATCGCCTTCCTTTTCGTCGCTCGTGACAGCGTTATTTGTTATTTGGTACGCCTCGAGGGAAATCCCGCGCGCGAGAATTCATACGTGCATACGGAGATTTAGGCTGGCCACAGGGTAGGGTAAGGGTAGTGTTTTTATATTGAGACATTACCTAATTAAGTGCTTGAACAGGGTAGAGATATTTGTTGATTTTGCAAATACTAAACTCAGTTACTTTTAAACCGCTAATCCAAATTGAGAAATTTGAAAATATTAAAAGAATTCCAATATTACAGCGCCGTATTTTAATAGAATTTTGAAATTACCTTTAAAACAGAGCTCACAGTAGTTTCAAAAAAATAAGGGTAATCTATAGCCAACCTAATTTAATAAAAACAACTATTTAAATATATTTATAATTTATTTAAAATTTAGTTAAAACTTATTATAATTAATATATTTTTAATTTATTATTAATAAATTATACAATGTTAAAAACGAGAATTTAAACGCTATTTAAGTTTTACTTACTCAATCGATATGTTTAGTTATCAGTGATCAGGTCGATCAGTGTGTCGCTTACTCTAGTAAGACCTAGTGAACTCTTAGTCTACACCTAGTGAGCTACGTACTCCTTCCGTCTGTAAAGTACGCGCGCATGCATAATCCTCGCGCGCGCGATTAGCCTGCATGCGCTGTAACCCTGTAAACTCTGCGGGAGCTTCAAGGTTCAGGAATGTTGCTAGTCTCAATGAAGAACCCGCGCGCGATCCCAATAAGCCATTTGCACATCAAACACCATTGTTAATGTGTCATACGCGCGGGAATAGTACAAATCCGGACATCATCATGTGCACGCGTAGAACCTGCTACCCGGTGAGCGCTTCTCGAATTTGATAAGACGCGAAATGTCCTAGGATGAAAGTGGGAATACAGCTCGTCATGCCCTCGACGCCATCATACAACCGTTCCTTCCTCCACTGGAAATACTTCTGGTGTTTCGTTCTCCTTGGGATCTTCTCCATACAGGCCATCTACCGCACTGTGCAGTCTCGCATCTGGCAAACCGACACCATAGAACCATCAACCGCACCAGCAGCAAGCACCATGTCTGAAGCCGCCTCTCACTCCCAATCCCCCTCAAGGATGCCTGTCTACTTCCTCGGTATTGGCGGGCCGAACTTCATGGAAGCCAAAGACCATCCTGCCTTTCTCAAATTGGGCGAAACCGGGCGGGAGATCACGACCAAAGTGAAGCCAAAGGCCGTGGTCGTCTTCTCGGCTCACTGGCAACATGGCCCAAGCACGGTGGCAGTCAATGTCGCCGAGAAGACGGATCTGATCTACGACTTCTACGGTTTTCCACCTCACTACTACGAATACGAGTACCCGAACAAGGGAAGCCGCGAGGTGGCCGAGAAGGTGATCGAGGAGCTCTCTATTGCGGGTATTGGAGTGGATCGGGTTCATCGAGGGCTTGACCATGGCGTCTGGGTGGGATTCTTGGCTGGTATTTGATAAGTCTCTTTCTTGGATTTTGGATCTTGTGTGCATCGCATTGCTCATGCACTGCCCGAACAGCCTTCGATCCGAAGAAGAACCAGTTGAACGTACCGATCGTGCAGGTTTCGCTGCTTAGCAACGAGGACCCGGACCAACATTACCGCATCGGGCGAGCGCTGGAAAAGCTACGAGACGAAGGTGTTCTAATTATCGGCGCGGGTATGGCCGTTCACAATCTTCATGATTTCCGGAAGGCGAGGTCAAACAGTAAAGTCATGCCGTAAGTTCACCATGCTGGTCCTGTTGGGTTGACCGTGTGTGTGTTCCTGCTGACGTTGGTGCAGCTACGCCTCCAGCTTCGAAGAGGGAGTGAAAGAAGCTGTCTCCGTAGAGCCAGAGGGCCGCCAGGCGGCGATGATGGCGTTACTGAAGCGCAGTGATGCCAAAGCGGCACATCCAAGCTTGGAGCATCTCCTGCCGATTCATGTCGCTGCCGGCGCTGCAGGTTCGGATGTGGGCGAACGTCTGTGGGCTCTTCCTGAGGGGAGTCTGAATTGGGCGCAGTACCGGTTCGGTGCTGTTGCGGCGGCGTAGAGGACGGAAAGTGAGGTGGCATTGACCTCCAGCAGCGAATGGGCGCTGATGTAGCTATGAAAAGGTTCTTTTCACATCACTCTAAGGCTTCAATCCAGTTGATGAACACGAAATTCACGCATTTGGTCTGTAGAATGCGCGATTCCTATTAACATCTAGAAAAGGATTCGGCGGATACACTTCCTCAAACATCTCATCCTCTGGATCGTCATTTTTAAAGATTGGTCCGTGAATATTTTAGTCAAAAGCACATGTATTGCTTCCGTGGAACATATCCAGGCTCACCTCCCTGCGAGCTCCGCTTTTGATGGGCGTGGTCGTAGGTGATGATGCAACTGCAGCGCGAACGATGTACCGAATGATAGAGGTGATGTGGCGGGACCCATTGCCGCTCCAGTCGTATAGCAAGCTCAGAGTGACCTAATCACATAATCAGTGACCAAATCTTGTCGGTACATTGAGAAAGAGGAGAACATACTACACTATCGTTGTCGATCCGCCAGAATCTTAACTCGTCGCCATCCGTAGCAATCCCTAAGACGACGGCATCACGCCGCCCTTCTGCCTTTCTAGTCCTGTGGCCGATGCCTAAAGAAAACGTCAGGAACTTGCTAAGTCACGGACGGCGCTGATCCTACCCATGTAAGCTATGAGCTGTCCAGCTGCAAGGCCGGCCGTTCCTTCGCACTTGGCTTCGACGACGACGAGATTCGTGCCCATGGAGTCTTCATCATCGTACCAAAGAGTAAAATCCGCCTTCCCAACCAGTTGCCTTTTCTCCTTCTTGAGATTTACTGGAAAAGCAAGCTCGGTCTCGAAGCGGAGGAGTAGTTCTGCTGGTTGAGGTGAAGTGGTTTGAGTTCGGGGCTGGCGATCCTCTGGAACCGCTGCAGGGGTTGTCTGTATATGGTGCTCTGCGTATCACTTCTCCGTTGCGATACAGTATAGGACAATATTGTTGAGAAGGCACCTGGCGAACGCTTCGGTTTTGAAAGAACCACGGATCACATAAGAGATCCCACTCTAGATCACAGCTTTTGCTCATTAGTGATGGCTCATCAGCTTCAAGAAAATGTGGAGCTCGGTGGTGGTAACTAGACAATAGGTTTGGGGATGGCGCTTTCAAGAAAAGAAGTCATTGGTTGAGGTTGAGTTGCTGCTGACATGTTTAATAACTTCTGTGAATATAATACAGCATTCAAAGATTTAACTCGAAATGTTTCAGTCGCAGACGCAGTATCCAAATCTCTATGCTGACGATTCAGTTCCTCACAATTGTTACTGACCCTATGTTTATTTTGCATTTGCTAAAGCATTTGACCTGGATATCTCAAGAATCTCAGCCAGCTGTTGTTGAACTAATATGACAAACGATATATGATTGCTCGATGGAAAACTGATTACAAAGTAAATTCCATATAAATGTCTTATATAAACGATCACCAAACTTTGTCTTTGTAAGCGGGTCTGCCTCGTTTGGGTCTATACTGTACTCGGCTTTTTGCCTCATACTCCCGCAATAACCTCCGTGCGCTTCCTAGTTCACTTCTGGGCAGCTATATACACTCCCAGCGTACCTTGTACTCCGTTCCCGACCTGGTGGTCTCTCTCCTGTCGAGAATCTTGATGATTTCCCACTCCTGCTCCTCAACCTCTGCTCGGCCACCTTGGCCTTGAGGTTGGTCGGGAGCAAAGGGTCTAGTAGCGGTAGCGCTGGCAGAACCGACGATCGCTAACGTTCTCCCATTGTGGTGATCCTCAAATGGAATGATACTGAGAGAGCATAGGCGATCAAAAGGGTCGGCGGTTACATTAAGATCCGAGCAATGGTGTATCTTTGGCTCTTTTGTTGAACAAAGTGTGTTGAGCTGGGTGTCTGCAGTATCAATCTCAGACATAATACTTCCTAACTCAGCAGAAGTGCTATCGTCGCTAGTCTTGATTTCCTCGTCCTGTACCACGAACGGGTTATCTGTGGAATGTCAGACACCGTTTCACATTTGGGTTAGAGGTCCACGTTCTGTACCTACCTTGACTGTCACCACTAATCTCACTCGATCGGTTTGGGCTTGCGGTATTCTCGTAGTCTTGAGGCGCTGGGTTGTAGTGAGATCCGAATCCAAAGGGGACTTTGAATACAGGTCTTAGAGTCGCTTTCTTCGGTCCCCTATGCTTCTTCAATGGAGGGGATTATGGTCATGGGTGTCGTTGAGAACTTCAGGTAAGCGTTCTGTAAGATCGTTAGACACGTCGAAGTTGAAGTGGATATAGCCTTACCAAGAATCCTGACTTTGCCGCCTTCGTGCAAACCGACTGCATCTGCCTTGCGCTTGGGAGAATCCAAAATCTCCGTTGTGGCCATTGCGGCAATAGGCTCTTCATCGGTAGAGAGCATTGGGTTCGGCATCCCCGATGAAGGACTCTGCTACGTCGATGGTTGTAAGGCGCCGCCTTGAAAGTGAGGCTGCTCTGCTGTCCAGGCTGGGGCGGGACCAAGAACGTCGTCAATGTCGAGGAATCCGCCATCAGAGAGACATTGATCCAAATTCTTTATTAGATAAGGTATGTTCTTTTCGGTTTCGGAAGAAGAGTTACAGGGGCTTCCGAAATCCTCGATGGATGGAAAGCAAAGGTCTTCCACGTAGTTGGTGCCACGGTCGCCGCCGGGTTTCTTATAACGCTGAGTTCCAACAATACCCTTATCTATAGCTTTAGTACCACCTACAGCTATCTGGCTTTGGAGAGGAGGGTTAATTTTACGATTCGTCTTGAATGGCTTGTCCATTGATGACTTTAGGCTGGAGCATGGGCTGCGTACTGGTGGTAGTTCGTAGAAGTTGATGCAAGACATGTCAATGGCGGCCATTGCAGAATAAAGTTGCGAGGAAATCTTGTAAACAAGAAAACAGCGGAAATTGCTACCTATTCGAAAGGGGAGTGCAAGATGGATTATATATCCTGGCCGATTAGTCGCCGTCGGTATAGAGATACACCCAATCCCATTTCGAGCCACACCATCTCTACGTTGTCCCTCTAAAGCTTCGCAAGGCCCCTCTAGGCTGCACACACCCTCAAAGGTTGCTCAGCCCCCAATTGTTCCTCTTTCCCCTCTGTTCTCTTGCCGTCCAATCCACATTCTGAAATCTTCGGGACGAGGTGCATCCGAAAGCCTCCACTGTAGCAGCCAGCTGGATCGTCGTCGATCTCCATGGATCAGACTTCACAGAACGCCTTGTAGAACGCCTCGCAGGACAATTGGTAGAGCGCAGGCTGGACAAATTTCCTCTCCAAAACTGATCATCGATTATCCACCAATAGTCCGTGGCCCAGCATCGGCGCAACTGAGACAACCTCCTCCACGAGCTGGGGGCTTTTCGCTGCAGATGGCAAGGATGAAAGAGGTTTCGGCAAGACGGCACAGGAAAGTGTCACCTCTCCAATAGCCCAACTCCCCGATCCAGGCAGTGCTACGCAGTGCATATGAATGCCCTCTCAATCGAGCCGCTGCCACGTCAGCACCAACTGGTGCACGAAACCCAGCCGAGCTAAACTCGACAAGGCTGCCCAGTTGCCGCAAGCCAGGCTCCTGCAGGAGATATCACCAGACTGCTAGCAACAGCATCACGCCATCCATTCGCCGGCGGCACAGTAGGAAATACGCTCGAGGTAGTGTGAGGCATTTATTCGATGGGTCTTGGCGCACAGGCGGCAGTTCTAGGCAGGCTCCGCCATACTCGCGCCCTTGTCGTGGCAATGGCGATGACCCAAAACCGCGTGTAAAACAATTGTTGCGCTGATAGAGCAAGGAGTAGGAGGCCAGCTGTGGGTAGGAAACTGGAGAACGCTGAGAGAGGGAAGCGAGAAGATCGAGGATGGAGAATGGCTCGAGAAGGCACAGATGAGGGACGCGAAGGACAGCGATCGGTGCGCGCCATCAAATGGGGCAGACTATGAGCAGAACCGCGAGGAACAAGTCTCGGCCAGGTAGGCGGCGTGGAAATTGGGCCAATGGAATTGACTATCGCAAAGGTGAGGCCTCTCCCAGATGTGGGTTGAGGTTCGAGCGAAGGGTTATGAGACGGGATCGAGGAGCCGACAAAGAACCCAGGTGAAAGGGACAAAGGAGATGAAAAGAAAAGATGGAAAATGAGGGACAAGCGAATATTTATGGACTGGGAAAGTGTTGGCTTAGGAGATTTCAATTGCTCTATCTACCTAGGAATACAGGCTCATCTATATACTCGGCTGATCAATCTAGGCCCTATAGATAATAAGGCATTTAGTAGAGCTGATATACCCTGAGTATAACCTTTATTATTCGGTATATAGCCTAGTTAACAGTAATCCTAGGATCACAATACGCTAGACCTGATTTGGCTTAATATTGCTAAAAAGACTGCCCTAGTTATTTTCTAATACTTCCTTTTAGGCCTTATAATAGTTTCTAAAATATTATTAACAAATAGTTTATTAAGCTTTATACTTTTTCTTTTGCCTTCCTAAGCTAGCCCTAGCAGTTAAAATATATACTTTAGGCTTGCTACTATTATTAGCTTTGTTAAAAGATTTATTATTATTTTTTTAATAAAGATTTAATTTATAATTATATCTTTACTTTATACCAACTTCTTTATTTTATAATACCGAAATCGTATATATTTTATCTTAAGGTATATTATAAGGTTTTCGGTTAAATTAATTATTAACTTATTATTTAAGTTTATTTTTATAATTTTTATATTTCCTTTATTATACCTAAGTTCTTAAAGCAAATCTTTAAAATATATAGTTTCTTTATACGCTTTTAATATAGCAATATATTCAGTCTTAGTTAATAATATAGCTACGATTGGCTCTTACTTAAACCTTTAATTAACCGGTCTATTAGCTAACTTGAAAAGATATCCTATTATAAATTTATTATTATTAATATTATTATATTAAGAAGAATCGGAGTAGGCCTAGAAGGTCTTATTATATATATAATTTGACTTAAATATTATTCCAATTTCAATTATATTAGTTAAATATCTTATTACTTATTTTATTATTATATAATAATTATTTATTAACTATATAAAATATCTATTTAAATAATATATTATAAAATTAATATCGAATTGACTTATTCTAGCTACCTAATTTAAGGCTCCGATAATAAATATAAAGTTGTTTTTTAACTTCTTATTAGTAATATACTTAGGAGGTAGCTATTCTAGCTTTATATTCTTATTTATAATATTCTTAATAGTATAATAATCTTCTATTCCTAATTGCTTAAATATTTAGGCAATATAATCCTTCTAAGTAATAATTATTATATAATTATCGCAATTTCTTAAGATTTCTATTCTTAAATAGAAAGAAATAGCTCCTAAATATTTTAATTTAAATTCCTTATTAAATTAAGCTTTTAACTTACTTATTGCCTTTTTTATATATAAGAATATTAGCAGATTATTTATATAAGTAGCTACGATCGTTCCTTTATTATTGATAAAGATAGAATTGTTTTTTTAGAGTTACTTAAAATTAAAATTCTTTAACTTTGCTATTAATATTTCTCCTTACTTTTTAAATAATTATTTAAGGCTATATAAAGCCTTTTCTAGATAATATATATTGTTTATATTATTAGTATATTTATAAGGCTATTCTATTTATACTTTTTCCTTGAAAATTGCTTCTAGGAAAGTAATATTAATATTAAAATATTTTATTTTTATATTATACTTTATTCTTAGAGCTAGGAGTACTTTCTAGCTTAAAGTTTTTATAATTAATAAAAAAATAATATTATAATTTATTCCCTTTATTTATTCGAAGCTTTTAATAACCTATTAAATTTTATATTTAACAATTTCGCTTTTAATATTTAATTTAATTAATAATATTTATCTTCCTAAAAGTACTTTATATCCTAATAATAGTTTCCTAATTTTTTATATTCCTTTAAATTTTATTATATTTAGTTCTATTTAGAATATTACTTTTTATTATTCTTTATCTAATTTTAAAAGTATTTTTCGCTAATTTTTAGGAGGGGTAATATTTTCGTTTTCATTTATTTAAAAAGTTTATATAAAGGGAAATCCTCCCCTCCTTATTCCTTTTTAAAAATTATAATAATTTATTAATAAGTAAGATTTTGTAAATTATTTTAATTAGTATTCTAATAATACTAATAGTCCCTAATAAGTTTAAAGAGGTATTTGTTATATTCCTAGTACCTTTTGCTTATTATACGAAAATAATATATTATCGGTATAAACTATAATTTCCTTATCTAGCTCCGTATTTAATATTTACTTAATATTTTACTTATTAAGATTAAGGTTAATTATCTTATTAAGTTTAACGTTTTAAATATTAGTTTCCCCAAATCCGTTTTGCGTATTAGGACTAGGGCTAACTTCCTTATTAATATTAATATTTTGAATATTTGCTTCTATATTCGCGGATTATTTATCTATTAATATATTATCTATTTTATTAGAAATATTAGGAATAATTTCTTTATTACTCTTTATCTTAAACGAATACGTCTTTATTAATACTATTTTATCAAAGATAATATAAACTAAAAGCCTTAATCTTTTAGCCTTTTTATCCTATATTTAATATTAATTAAAATTATTATTAAATCTTAAGAATTTATATTTAATACCCCGGAATTTGAATTTCTATTTATAAGTATTTTTATTATATATTTAGTAAATATATCCGAATAACTTTATATAGCTAATATTTGATTTCTCTTTAGTTTATTCTTCGTATAATATTTTTCTATTAAATATTATTATAAAGAGCCTTTCCCTAGTATATATTATAAAATTTAGGGCTTCCCTTTAAAAATCTTTATTCAATCTTGAATAAAATAATATTACTTTAACTTATTCAAATAATATTCTATTGCCTTATTTAGCAATACCGTTTTGATAAAGGCTATATAATAATATTAATTTTTATTGAATATTAGCCTAGCTAAAAATCGTTTATACTTACGAATTAATAAATTCTTTTATATTATTTCTATATAAATAATTAATAATATATCTTTTAATATTATTCTTCTTGATATAGTCTTTAATATAATTATTAATAGGGCCTGCTTCTTATAAGGGAAAAAGATAAATAATTATTATATTAATATATTTATTAATAAATACTAAAATATATTTTATATTATCTTTTATAAGAATAATCTTTCTATTTTTAATAATATTTATAAATTATTACTTATTTAGAAGTATTGCTTATTTATTCCTTATTAATTTGTAATTAAAAATATAAGATTGTTTTCTTATAATATAGGCTTTATATTATTATTCTAATAATATTGTATTTTTAAGTTTATTATTTTGCTTAATATTTATTCCGGTAATTACTTTTGCTATACTTTTTATTAAAGTTATTTTAATATATTTAAAATATATATATCAGAGCCTCTATAAGGCTGGAACGTCCTTTATTCTAATATTCCTAATATACTTTTAATATTTTAGGGGAAATTAGGAAATAAAATAATTATTATCCGTTTTTTAATTTGAAAATAACGTTTTCCTTATTTTATCCTTAATATTAAAAAATTTTCCTTTAAATAATATTGTATATCCTTTCTTAGCTAGCTTCGCTATTAAAATAACATTATATTGGCTCTCTAGGATATAATATATATCTATTAGCTTAACTTCTTTATTATTATTAATTATTATAATAATAAAGCTTTTCCCTTTTGCTATTATAATAATATTATTAATCTTATTAATAGGGTAATTATATATATAATAGGAAATAAAATATTATTATTTAGAGTAAATATAAATCTTAGCTCCTAAATCTAAATAAATATTTAATTTTCTAGACGCCTTATATACCGATCGTATTATTAATATTTTTTTGAAATTAATAGTTATTTTAAAGCTATATATCCTTAGGACCTGTCTCGTTTTCTCCTTATTATCTTTAAGGAGGAGTTTCTTATTTTTTGGCTTCTATTAATTAGGACAGAGGTTGCTATTTAAATAATAATATTTTTCTTTTGTATAAGATCCTTTATAATAAGAGTATTTCGGTTCAATATTTTTACTATTTCCCTTTTTGTTATTATTATTATTATTACTTTTTGTTTTCTCTTGCTTTCTAAAGTTCCCTATCTTTAAGGCTTTCGAAAAGCCTTTTTAGCTTTATCGTTTATTATAAGTAAGTATTATCTTAATAATCTCCTTAAAAGTAATATCCTTATTAATATTATTTATAATTTAAATAATTTAAATTTAATATAACTTTATTTTATCCGAAAGACCTTTTAAAAATAAATAAATTAATACTATTTTATTTATAATTTATATTATTATTGCTAGGCGATTATTCTGATAATATAAATAGCTAATATATTTGTTAGTATTCTTAAAAATAATAGAATTTATATTAATTAAGTATTAAACGGTTATATATATAATATAATTATTCTTTTTCTGGAATTTATTCTTTAGAAACCTTTATATTTTTATAATATTCTTTTTGCTATTAAAGAAATCTTTAATATATTATTTATATATTAAAATAATAATAACTTAAGCCTTCCTATTTATTAAAGGCAAATTATTATTAATATTATTTTTATCTTTGTTAATAACTAATCAGGATCCTTCTTTAATAAGGATAGCTTGTATTTCGAAGGCTTAATTATAGTAATTAGAGATCCTTTCAAGGATAATTACCTTCCTATATATTATTTCTATAGCTTGATATAAAGGTAAATAAAATAGTAATATTTATAAATTAAAAACTTGAATATTTTTCTCCTTATATAAATATACAGATATTAGCTAGGCTTATAACCTGTTAGCTTAGGAGATTTTAATTACTCTATTTACTTAAGAATATAGGTTTATTTATATACTCGGCTGATTAATCTAGGCCCTATAAATAATAAGGTATTTAGTAGAGCTGATATACCCTGAGTATAGCCCTTGTTGTTCGGCATACAGCCTGGCTAACAGTGATCCTAGGATCGCGATACGCTAGACCTGATTTGGCTTAGTGCTGCTGGAGAGACTGCCCCAGCCATTCTCCAACAGAAAGCGACAACGAGCTGTGCCGGCGCGCTTTCCCCGATTTGGGGGGGTGCCAAACCCGAACACCAAGTACGGCGGACGGTATCGTGCAAAGTGCAATGCAATAACTCGAAATCGAAAATGTTATTGTAAAATAATCGTTAAGATGCGGGCGGAGGCGATCTCGTATTCGTGCCGTCAATCGTAATGCAGGTATTCAACACCAAATTCATTGAAAGTGTGCCAGCGCGAATGGTCCATCTCTATCAGCAACGTCCTACATCTGCATTCCCTCTAATATTATGGTCTTTAGAAGTGGTGGCGATGTGGCCTTGAGAATTCGCAATATTCAAAGGGGTGGTTTTGCAGCCTGTATGTTTCTCTTCATCAATGTCAGGATTCGCTGATTTGTAACACGGATAGACGGATGGACGAACAGAGAGACGGACTGATCATAGGAACGTGGATAGGAGAAGAAAATGAAGGGAAAAACAAAGAAAGTAAGAAAGAGAGTGAGAGGAGTGGGAGCACACTTTCATACCGGTCTGCTCCTACGGTTTGTTTGGCTCTCAAGACTTCCGTTTTGCAACGTCTGCTGATAGCTTCAGCACCGAATCCGCCTCTCTTCGGAAATGAATACCATCTTTTCGGAAGCTACTAGTATCCCTCATATCGAATACGAATTCCTGAACCCTAGACGCCCTGTATATTCCCTACTCGGGTAAGAGGTGCTCAAAGATTATACTGATTTTGTCTCCCTCTCCTTGGATCGCTGCTGGCCGCGCTGGTGGCAACAATAATTCTTGATGACTGTCGCTGACTTGAATCGAAGTAGAAACCTTGCATTCGCTGCTGATAAGTAAACTGAGTACTGATAAGATATAAGTTGTCCGATATTGAGCGTCTGTCAAGACATGAAGCTGATAACCCAGGTTTTGACTTATAGATAATATATGAAGTTGAAGAAAATGCTTCAGGCCTTTCTGTATAAAATCGATTTGACTCCGTTGCGCTATATTGTGGTGAACGTCTTGCACAAGACATAACGACAATGCTTTTTCTGCTGACATAACGTGCATCTGCGGCTGAGTGAAAGGTTGGTTTTGCACGTAGCGGGAAAGAAGACCGCTGAATGGAGCAGACGCGACCGAGAGATGGGTATTGGTTGATCAGAAGAACAGGTAGTCTACATCCCGACATGGTGAAATGCCCTGCGTAATGAAATTCAATCATGGTACATCGAACCTCAACACTTCGCGACACCGCTAGGTTCACTTGACCAATGTTGGGTGTACGGGATTAGTGCTCCTTGGTTGCAGTGTCGTGAAGCTGATACGTCATCATGGAGGGTGCCCATTTATATTCAAGAAAATGTACGAAGCCGATTTATTGCATCAGACTTGGTTATTGAGCTATGAAGTGGAAAAATTACGAATACGCCAAATACCAGGCCACGTGCAGACTAGGGGTATAGATTGAAGTCGGACTCGCGTTTCCACTGCCTGATCGAACTTCCACCCGCACATACAACTTCTCTTCTGACTGCGATAAGTCCCCGTGATCCAGGTCGATGCTGATGATCGTGCCCCTGATGTGTGATTGGCACCAGAGAACCAAGAATTGATTCAAGATTCTCCGGCCTTCTCAAGTGGTTGCGCTTTGGAAAGAATCCGGCAAGGGATAGAGATTGTAGCATGTTCGTTGAAAGTAACTCGTACCATCCCTGATCTGCTTACAGATGTCTTTATTGTAGAGTCCTCAATGCACAAACGCTGAAGGCGGGACTCCAGTCTATCGGTCAAACCTTCAAGTGTTAGGTTGCAATTCGAAGGTGCAGAAATCTTAAGATCTTCCCTCCCTTTTCTCCATTCCAGGTAAGCGACAAGCTCTTTGTCTTCTGGTCGGACTTTCGTCTATTCAGGACGCTTCTTCAGCTGACCAGCTTGCTTGTATAAATCATCTTTACAGAAAATTCTCCATGCGTCACTGGCATATTTGCCAAATTCCCTTTAGATGTACAACCTCTGACTCGAAACGTTAGCCATTAGATGCCTTTTTCTGGTATGTGACTTCGACTGTTGGCGGATGGATCAACCATTCTTTGGCAAAGTCAATGAGCCAACTGGCACGACGGAAGAGACCCAGATTCTCAAAGAAAGGCTTGATGTCTTCGTAGGACGACTCTGATAGTAGCCGCGGCTCCGGGTATGCTTGGAGAAATCGCCGTAGTTGAGGTATCGCTCGCTCCCCGGGTGTCTTATTGAGGAAGATGTATGCAACTAGAAGTTTGAACTACCGATCGATATTTTCAGCAAAAGAAGTCGAATCTTGTATTATTTCCACCAACCGGATTATTTGCGTACTCTTCCTCAACGAGGCCGAAGCTTGCTGAAGTATTTCCAGTCGCGTATTTCGAAGGTGGTTATCTTTGCTCTTGCATAATAAGATTTTGTTGCAATAAGAATAAAATTACGAAAGATCGAGCCGGTGTGAATACTGTAAAGGTGAGAGACTGGACATAACTTCATATAAAGTGCAGAGCAACTTTACCCCGCCTCTCACCCTACTCCTCTCGATTCACCATTTTAGGTCTTCTAAATACCATTATAGTTACGCGGATGTCTATAGGAATAGTCCTATGTATACGCACGTCTACTTCGTCAATCGGCCACGTCAAGCTCTGCAACGCCTGATCACCAGTACCTCACCTTCTGAGATCTGACATCAGTCAGAATGTCGACACCTTCGCTTATCGAAGGATGCAGTTCCTTGGTCGAAGGATTACAAAGGTGGTTTCTTCTAGATACCGATTGTCCCGCCTAACATGGAACCTCAAGACTCCGAAACCGAAAGAGATTTTGTGATATAGTTGTGGAATGTAACGATAATCACTTTGATGTTCATCGCTGTATGCTTTGTGCTCAGTCGCTTTTCTTTGATCGTATCTGTAGTAGTCAATTCGAAGTAGTCCTCCTCTGTGTTGTCGTTCAATTTCAGCAATTTAACAACCCATTAGGAAGCAGGTAACAATAGGATACGGCTACAAGATGACGAACCTGGCTGCGTTCAGCGTATGCTGGAATACTTTTATTACATGGTAAGTTATCCGGCTGATCTTGACTCTTGAGACAATATTCATTAGCTGATTGTCTGCTATTTAGGACTATAATGTCCGACTCGAGGATAAGAACGCCAGAGATGACACAGATACCAACTTCTCATCGGATAACAGGCTATCCGCCCTGGTTCACGCTCAAATGTATGCGCTAGGCGAGAAGTACATTGCACAGGGCCTGAAAACTCTGGCCAAATCTCGATTCACTAAAGTAGTTCAGCATCTCAGCAACGCTGAGCTCGCTTCGATTACGGAATATGTTTACAAGAGCACACACGAGCAAGACCGCGGTCTCCGCGATATTATGCTCCGGGTGATGACGACGAAAGTTGCAAGTTTGATGCAAGATGACGACTTCTGCCGCTTGGCAATTGATATACCTCGTTTTGGGTTCGAATTTCTCGCACAAACTGTCAAAAGAATTCAGCAAAAGAATTTGTATTACTACAGAATCAACGATTGTTCTCATTGTCCGCCAAAGGAGAGCAACCCATCGTTGTACTGCAGACACAATCGAGCGGCTGAACAGTTTTGCGCTCTGTAGCCATCAAAGGTGATACGACCACATCCGCCAGGAATCAACTACCTCCATAGTCTCTGTCGGCACGTTGTGAGCGCTTGGTATCTCGCTGCTCTTCTTGCTGAAACTGGGACTCGTCGTCGGTATTCAGTTGTTCAACCGACGAGCTTGAGTGGCGTCGCCTCTTTACTCCTGGCTTTAGAGGTTCGATGTAATTGCGCATTTGCTTCACATTTATTTCGTCTTGCTCCGCATCATGCAGGTACGTATACAGGCTTGTCGAAGAGATGTATATGTCTCTGCCGAACTTTGTGCGCTTTGACAACAATGGAGGTGCAAAGTCTTCGAGATGAAGCCGCAAGCCTGTTTCTGGGTTCACTTCGCCATTTTCGTTGCGAAACTTCTGTCAGGTGTAAGTATGTATCAGGCAAAACCATTGCGAGCATACCTGGTTCGATAATATCTGGTGGGTTATCAACTCTTCTTCACCAGTTCCGTTTTCTTGTAGCTCCGGCTGCCATATCGACAGCGTAGCCGATTTGTCTTTGTAATCAATATCGATTCCCACGACTGCGCGAATGTTGCCACCTGATCCTAAGATGTAGTCTTGTGCCACGCGTGCCAGATCCCTCCCCTTCTGTGTATACGAAATTTCGATGATCACGCCCGGAAATTGTGCCTCACGATGTCGAAATAAGGCGTCTGGCTCATGTCTTCCATATCCGAGATCGTCAAAAGTAATGGTAGCTGATCCGCCATGCTTGATACGCCGCGCGAATTCAGATGCTCGACCGGTGCCTTCCGCTACCGAGCGTAGTTGCTGCACTATGTCGTCGACAATGCTTGATTTGAATTCTTCATGCAGCACAGATGGCATCCGAAGCACGAAAAGGCTTGCCGACGGAAAGTAATCGAAACTGGATGTCATCAGTCAGTTGTGCTGCTTGCATCCACAGAATCAATACCGTAATTTGTCCTGCACAAAGCCGTCTGTCTGGAAGCGCTTCCCCAAGCGCTCATATGCAGCTTGAGACAGTCTGTATCGCCGCCAGGGACTCGAAGAACAGCCGCGGCCTGTCTTGCGGCCCTCAATCTCATCAATGATTTGTTGCTCTGTAGTGCCGGATTTCTGCCCTGATGGCGGAGGGGTCAAAGGCTTCACAAAACTACTTGGAGGCGTCGTATCTGACTTTTGGTGAGCGCGCCGGGCACTCATTGCCGGAAGTCAATGTGATGCCAGTGGCTGACTCGAGCTCGATACGTCGTTCAAATTGCAAACTCGACTGAGATGTCGATTGTTGATATCACGACACGTTTATGTTCGCCAAGGCTGCAGGCGATTCTGTCACGTGGGAAAATGGCTGCCTGCTGCCACGTCAAGCATAACGTGCCACCGAAAGGTGTGGTCTCTGCTTACTGTGGTACCCGGGGTAATTTTCGTTAGCTCACCTCACCTTCATGCTAACCCTAAAAATCCTAGCTTAGCGCGCTAAAGTCTTGGTGCGGTGAATCTCGATTTCGCGAGCATTTCTCGTTTTTAGCAATATCTTTACACATACCATAATGTCTATACTACAACCTTCTACGCCTGAGCGAACGCGCCTGAATCGAGATAATCAACGCGATATTCTACTCCTTCGACGACGAGGCGATACCTACGCTCAAATCGCTCAATTTCTAGGGTTTCCGGAGTGCGCAGTTCAATATACTTGCAATATTCAAAAAGCTATACCAAAACACAGAAAGGCAGGACGACCCTCGAAGCTCTCGCCGCCTGAAGAGGTTGATAATCTTCTTGAATTCGTAAAGAACTCGAAGCGTACCCGATATCTTATATATCAACAAATCAAGGATAAACTCTATACAGAAAGAGATAATATTGGCTCCGAAACTATTAAATACGCTTTAAAAAAACGTAGGTACTTTCGTCGTATCGCTCTACGAAAACCTTCAATATCTGAAACTATTAGACTCTGTCGTCTTAAATGGGCTTACGAACACCTTTCCTGGTCTTAAGAACAGTAGTTGGGTTACGGCGGGTAAGTATCGACATACCTGGGTAACTCAATGCGTTAGCGAAGAGCTTGATCCTACCTGTATTATCGAGAGAATTTAACATCGGTTAGGCTAAATACTTTGGGGTTATTTTACAGGGACTATAAAGGGTCCCTATATATTTTAGGAAAAGGATTGGAGCTCGATCTCTATTACTATTTATTAGTAATATATTATTCCTGTAATAGGAAGCTAGATTATATTATATACGTATTTCTCTCTAATATAAAATAACGCGCCAAGGTATACTGTACGAGAAACAAGAAAAGACTTCTTTAATCGAGGCGTACAGATTATTTTCTAGTCAATATATTTACTTGATTTCAACCCAGTTAAAACTCTTTAAGCAAGAATAAAGGATTATATCAAGTTATATTATCCCAAGAAGATAAGCTATAACGCCTTACGTACCGCCGTTATTGAAGTATAGTATCAAATTGGGGAGGAATTATTACAAAAACTTATTAAATTTATACCAGCGAAGTATATAATAATAATTGCAGCAAATAATATATATATACTTTACTAAATTAAATGTAGATCGATTCTGGTATTTGATCTACTATAGCAATATACTAACGAAAATTACCCTGGGTATTACAGTAAATTATAATTACGTAAGTACGAGAATATTACCTTTTTGTAGAGGATCTTATACTTATTATACTATTCTTACTATACTTGTTAATTTCTATATATTTTATAACGAAACTTATACCCAGCTTATTAGTCTGCAGGCCCCCTTCTAAAGTATATATAATATTAAATGAAATTATTGTACAAACGATATAGAAGGCTTGCAAATTTGTTTTAATTAATAATCCTATACTAGTTTAGAAAGCTTTAAAATTATAAGACAGAATAATATTCTTCCAAGCCGAGTATTTTAATTTTATAATTATTAATCTCCAACTTATTTATAGATAATCTTTTTCCTTTATTAGGTTTCAAGCCTTTAGGACCCCTTCGGCCTTGTTTTGTAACTACTATACCTACTTTAGTAGCTCGCTTCTGCTCTGCTTCTATAATATCGTTATAAGTTATAATTTTCGTATTACCTAGTATAGTAGATTTAACCGACTATCGAGTTGTCTTTTTATTATTTTATTTAAATAATAATCTGTTTTTATTAAAGAAGATAGTTCGGTCAATAAAAACCTTTTCTATATAGTATTAGCAAGCTTTTAGAATTAATATTTAGTAGGAGAATCAAGAATAAAACCTTATTTAATTTTAGTTTGTAGGTACGTTAAGCTTTCCTAGGTTACAAGTATATTTAATATATTATCGGAGAGGTCTATAATTATATCAATAATTTATTAAATAATTTCTTTTACTTATAGCTTTTAAATATTGCTTAGTATTTGATTTAGATCGTATTTAAATAATCTAGCCTTAGACCAGCCTAACTTAATATTTCGATATATAAAAGCTATAATATACGCCTGATTATAAAGTAAAGTAAAATACTATTTACTAATTATATTCGTACCTTTACGGAATAAGCGCTTAGTTTATTTATAATATACGATTTTAAGTAGCCCGAACAAACCGATATCGCAAGATTAAATTTTATATAAAATATAAGACGGTAATTAATAAAGGATAATATTGTTTTCAAAACAAAACTTTATTAGCCTAAGTAACTTATAAATGCTAAATTTATTATTAATTAGAATTCGCGGCTTCTGGTTTACTTAAGCGCTTATTTAGGGATTAAATATATATTTAATTTAATATAAACTGATTTCTATATTAATATACTCGGTTTTAGAATATACGAAGTATTATTTAAGAGTTAAGTAAGTAATCCAAGTACTATAATATATAATAATAAGTTAAATAATTAATAGGGTAAGATATTTATTATTAATAGAAATATATTTAATTATTATAATTAAAGTCCGCTTAACTCTAATACTTTAATAGTTCTTAAGATTTTGTTTACTTATTAAGACTTTAAAAGAACCTAGGATACTTAAGAATATATTTATTTTATTTATATTATATGTATTTTCCGGAATAATTATAGGATTATTTAGCTTTTTATTAATTATTGCAGATTATTTTATAATTTTATTATAAATATTATAATATATTTAATTTAAAGGTTTAACTTTTCTTATCTTTAACTCTAGGTAGCGTTTACGGAAGTCTAATAACTAGTTTTTGCCTAGTAAGTTAATATTATCGTTAATTGCAGGGACTTAGAAGGCAAAGGAGCGTTAATACTTAATTATATATACTATAAAATTAAGGAACTTAATAAGCAGAAAGTATTTACGTTAGTTTATATATAGAATATATTTAAGGAGAGCCTTTTCTTCGCAAAGTATAAAGTACTATTGGCTAGCTATTTTATCTCTTTATATAAATTTGCTACAGGTATAGCGCTATAATATAGAATTACTCGGTTACAAAGGAATAGGTTCGTTATTACAGTTGATAGGAACGCTATAAGTAATAATAATAAAGTTTATATTATTATATATTGATATTTCTACTAAACTTATAAATTAATTACTAATTAAGGTAGAAATATATAAAGGCGATATAGGAATAGGAAGCAAATCAGGACGCTATTTTAAGGTAATAAAGGTAACGGAGTAAAGGAATATTCTAAACAGTTTAATAAATTTATTATTTAGTATAATATCAAGGTATTATAGCTATATATTCGGCCTTATAAGTTTATATACGGAAGTATCTTTATATATACCGGAATAGCCAAATAGTTTTTTATATATTTGTAATTTTTTATCGAATATATTAACAAGTACTCAGGATAAATAATAAAAGTTTTTATATTATATTAGCAGAATTATTTATATTATATAGTAAATCGTCTCGATTAATATATTATTCAAAGTAATAATAGCCTTATAACTATTACTTCCTATTTACGAAAATACTTACTCCGCGCAAGGTATCTTTTCTTTAACCTAAAATAGTTTCTTTAGGAAATAGCTTCGGAGTTCCGAAATATAATCAAATTATTAAATCGAATTATAATTAAATAATTAAAAGCTTATAAAGTTGAAATACCCTAGTTAGATTTTATTATATAAGGCGTTTTATTATATCGGAATATAAACTATTTGTTATAATAGAAATATACTTTATTTAGCGACTATTAATACTTCTATTCTAATTTCGAAATAATATAGACGCAGTTCTATATAATATTTATAAAGAGATAATCGGAATAATACCGCTAGAATATTAAATCTGGGCTATAATATTTAAACTTTCTATTATTTTAGCAATTTACGTAAGTTATTTATAAGCTGTAAATTTAGGTTCGAAGTTGACTTTATTTCAAAATACTTATTATATCTTATAGCTCCTTATATAGTTCCAGTATAAATATACTAACAATTTTAGATCAGTAGGGGACTATCTTAGCAAAAATAAAGACCTTCAAAAATACTTAAATATATAGAATATTATATCAAATTACGATAATCAAGATTATTTGTAATAAGTTTGCCTGATATTATTATGTAAAGCTTAATATTATATCGAAATAAGTAATTTAATAATATTCTGAACTTATAAAAATATATTATTAAAGAAAATCGCCGAATTTGTAATCTCAAAATAACAGTATTGGGAAAAACTGGAACTATATTATATAAATAAGGAATTGCGATATAGGCTTAAGCAGTATAAGTAGGAAGAATAAATAAAAAATAAAGATAATAAACTTATAAAGTTATTATAATCGCCTTAAGAGCAGTATAATATAGGGATAGAAGATAAAATAATTCTTACAAACCCTTTCTGCCTGAAATTCGTATAATTATATAAATAAATTAACGCTATTTAGTTAATCGATTATAGTATCTTCGAACTTTATATTATATTCTTCCTCTTTTTATAATATACCTTCCAGGATTAAAAGGCGAAAAGGCTTGCGATAGCTGGACAAGTATATAGTATTATATATCAAATACGGTTACAGCAAATCGTTTATTCGTTCTGTTATATACTAACTAATAATTAAGCTGTTTATTGTTAGATTTCGTAAGATATTGCTATTTAGAAAATTTATAACTTATCGATACTAGTCGAACCCTTAACTATAAATATCGCTATATACAAGGTATTGTATATAATAATAGATCTAAGGTTCGTTAATTTTTGTCTATGAATTGACCTTAGAAGAAGTTAACTAGAAAGTAATATTAACCTTAAAAAAAATTATATATAGGAAAGTTTTCTGGAAGTTACTTATAAGTACCGGAAAGTTATTGAGGAAAATCTTTATTAAATATCCGAGCTTCGTCTATACTCGAGTATTTTAAAGTATTAAGAAAGGTTATAATAGCTTCCTACGGTATATTACCTTGCAAGTATATTAATATAACTAAGATATAAACGAGGCTTTATAAGAAGGCTAGCTAGATATATATATATAGTATTATATTCTTGTTTCCAATCCGCTATATTACGACCTTTGTCGTTTGTCTTAGGAAACGAATAGCTTACGCCGAAACTTTATTTGTACCTGGAAACTTAATAAATTCTATAATTATTTCCTATTTAATACGTACCTCTAATTTGGTATATATAATAAAGTTGCTATCTAGCAACTTCTAATAATTAAAGAAGTTCTAAAGTATAACAAAAAATAGTATTTTATTAAAAATAATATTATATTATCCAATAGGTTCCTAGAAGGCTTTTATTAAATAAATATTAAAGTTTCCGAAGTCAAAAGCTATAGCAAGTAAGGATAAAACAATTTTTAATCTTTAAATATAGAATTTCGATTTAGTACGATTAATATAAATATCCAAACTAAATAAGAAGAAGTCGACGCTTAATTAATATAAATCGAAAGGTTTATAAGTAAAGAAAATACTATAGAGCGTAACCAAAGCAGTTTCGATAGTAATATATTTTTGACTAATTGTCTTATCTTCCTAAAGGAATAAATTAAATAAGAAGATAATTAATTCCCTTATATTTGGAAATAATATAATACTTATTAAAGCCTTGGAGTAATAGAAGAACTACTAGATAATATTAAGGCAAATTAAGACTATTAAATAATATTAAATTTTATTAATATTAAAACTTTTATTAGCTATTTTTTTGTATTATATTTTAATACAACTAGATCAAATTTCTCGATCTCTTAAGTCGATTTCCTCTATAATTATACGGTAGCAAACCAGATTATTTAGATATTCGATTTAGGTTTTTACGAAAGTAAATATTGACTTTATCAGAAGTACTATTATAGAGAAGGCTAGATAAACGAATATTAATATATATTCGAGAGAATTTAAAAGTCGATATCGAAATAACTTTAAGAAGCTATAAATATTATATTACTATATCCGAACCGGTATAGTATACTAAGTTGCTAGGCGTCGTAAGGCTGCTAAGGATAAGGGATACTAACTGGCCTGGAAAAAGTTATAATATTCATAAAGCAGAGTTCGGTAAAATATAATTAGTACTTGCTATTACTTATCGAATAGTATATTTGTAGTTTTATTCTATTATTAATTAATTTTGATATATTTTTTCTCGACTATTATAAGACCTGTATAGATATTCTTTACTTTATTAATTAGTTAATCTTAAATAATAGGACGCGTTTTAAGTTATAATAGTATCTTCGTCTCCGGTTCCCGATAGTTATCCTTTGGTTGGATAGGAGATTTACTAGATTCAATTTGATTTAATATTAGGGAATCGAATAGCCAATATAACTTAATAGCTCCGTATTATAAGCTTGGGGCTTCGTTAAGGTCGCTTTATAATAATATACTTATTATTTTATATTCCGATCTTTTCGCTAGTCTGGCAGTATTGTTTAGTATTTGGGGATCTTTGCTATTATTGTTAATAATAATAATTACTTATAACCTCTTTTATAATCTATTAAAAGTTTCTTTATATTGGATCTGATAGAACCGCTATTACTCTTTGTAGTACGTTTATTGAGGAGCTGTTATCGTAAATAACGTTTATTTCTTTAAAGGGCAATACTCTGTTGAACGTCTAGTCTATTAGGCGGGTAAATACTTCGTAATCTAGGTTATAATATTAGTCTTTAGGGATATTATATAAAAGCGTTTATACAAGGATCGAGTCTTATAATTATATACTTAATTTACTTCTTAACGTTTTCTTGTTACGGTAAGATTACCGTTGCCTGCTTTCTACTTATATATTTAAAAGGAGTCTTTTATTAACAATCTAGTTACAAATTTCCTTATAATTCGTTAATATATTGAAGTATTTTGCTTAATAAAGGGTATAATATTTTATTAATTTAATTTATAATAATTCTCAAATTCTCTGGAGATCAAAAGTAATAGCTGAATAATTAACTATATTTATTTTGATTCCTCGAGAACCTGCGTCGAAATTAGAAGAATTATAAAAAAAAGCAAAGGAAGATATTTAACAAAGCAAATATACTTTAATTCCAAAGTTTTGCTTGCAAACAAAAGACTAGTATAAGGATTAGAAATAAAAGACAAAGGTTCTAAAAAGTAAGAATCTAAATAACAGGAAGAGTAGTCTGGTTACTCAAATTATTATAAAGGACTATTTAGGCTAAAACAGGCAAAGCTGTACGCAACTAGCTACTACGATTTATATAGTCTGGATACGAGCCTTATTTTTGAGTTGGTTACTTTTCGCGAATTATTATAAACTAAAATTTTATAATAACCGTATTATATCTTCCTTTTTTACCCTAAGTCGCTTTATATAAAGGTACTACAGATTTTCCAAATTCTAGGCCTTGCGAGCAGCTATAGTAGGCGGCTAGTTCTAAGGTTCTAACGCTGATTATATAATATTTATCCGAGTAGCTTTAGGATTTCCTGAAGCTTAATCTGAATTAATACTTTAAACAAAAATATTTTCGATTTAATATATTTTATTTAATAAAGTAATACGATTAATATTTTATTATATTTTAATTTTCTATATTCGATTCTTTTAGTTTATATTTATTAAATCATAATATTCTTCCTGAAATTTGTTATAATATCAAATTTAATATAAGTTTATAATATATTAATCTTTATTAGGAGCTGAATCCTTAATATTATTAGTATATAATAATTATAAGTCTTATTATCTTCTTTAGCCCAGCTTTATTATTATTCTATTATAATTTTGTTATAAAAGATCAAAATAATAAAGTATACTCGAGCCTTGATAAAGATATAATATATTAATTTTTATTATATCTTTCTTTCTTATTAACCAATCTTCTTCGTTATATTTGCTTGAAATAGACTGACTTTCTTTATATTATAAGTATAATCTTCGAAGTAGAGGTAGTTGCTTGATTTCGACTTCAAAACTAAGAGTAAGTATATAACAATACGATAATTAATAGGTTAGGTTTAGTTCGAGTATACAAATAGCTTTTAGTTGTATTTCTCTTATAAGCGAAGTAATTAATTTAGAAATATAATTATTATAAGGCTAAGGGATTCGGCTTAATAATCAGGCTTACCAAACCTTTGCTTCTTATAAAAATATAACTAATATTACGAAATTATATTATATTTAAAAATATAATTAATATTAGGAAAAATATATTTGATTATTAACTTAATAATATTGCAGGAGCCTATAAGGGCAAACAACAAAGTAATTTATCCTTTCTAAAGTTTATTTGCCCTTATTCTATACTCTAATTTACTTATATTCAATACTATTTCCTATTTATATATTTTACTATAATTTGCTAATTACTTTAATACTATAAAAATAATATATCTTATATATAAATAAAGTCTTAGATTTCTGTTTTTCCTTATTAATAACTTCTTGATTATTATAAGCTTTTTACTTTTTCTTTAAAACTTTCTTCAAATAAGTTTAGTACTAAAAGATTTCTAAAATACTATAACTAAGATTTACGAAATCGAGCCGTCCTATACGAAACCCTTATTTTCCCTTAATATTTGGTTTTACGGTTCTGGAATAAATTATAAGCTAGGAGTAACAAAATCGGTCAATAAGGCTTAACGATATTAGAATAAATAGTCTTGTACAATTTTACTTCTTTACTCTGTTTATTATCAATATACGCCTTAATATTAACAAGAAAATTATATAGTAGGTCGTCCTGATAATATATAACTATTTTAGTAATAAATAACGTTTCCTAAGTAGCCCAATCTGCGAAATTTGAATAAAAGGAAATAGTAAGTTCCTTTTATAATAATATTAATAGACTAAATAACCAAAAAAAATCTGTTTATCGAAAAATATAACGCTAATAGTTTGGATTTATTAAAGCGCGTATAGTTAATATATCTTTCTTTAATAGTAAAGGCAAAGACAGGACTCTTTGTAAGTAAAAGTATTAACGGTTATAAATACTAACTAATATCTTAAGTATTTTATTAACTGCTAAGAGAGGTTAATCCAGATAATTCAATTATTTATAAGTTATAACCTTTCGCTATTGTAAGTAGCCTATATATAAATATTTAGAAAGGGTATCTTTACGGCGTAAAATTCCTGTATAATAGGAAATCGCCGAAGTAGTATTAAGATTATATATAAATTAGCTACAATATATCGATATATTAAAGAAGATTTTTAAATAGTATTTAATACTAATATAACAAAGAAGCTAGCTCGATAATAAATATATAGAAGTATTATATTTTAGTAATTTCTCGTTTATAATCTCCTATTAATTCGGATTCCTCGTTACGGGAGGTTATAAATACAAAATCTGTTTTAAAGCTTATTTAGAAATCTGCTTTAGATTTTGCTTTTATCTCTATTAATACTTAGCTTCTTTGATTGGCTTTCTTTTTTCTTAGAGTAAATAGTTTCTTATAATTTGCTACCAAATAGCCCTAATAGCTATTAGCGATAATAAATTAAAAGAGAATAAATATTTTATTTCGCTTATTTCGCGAAGTTGATCGCAAGATTCGATACTTCTAAGAAAATTTGGGTTATAATTCGCTAAATACTTAAATTAATTAAGTTATTATTTGAAATTAGAATCTGAATTTTAATTAAAGATAATATTTAATTCAAACTTATAATATACGGAATTAATAGAGTTTGCTATATAATAAATATAACGGTAGTAAATATTATATACTTTGATTAGACCGTAGTATTATAAATAACTACTTTTGAGATAGTCTCCTATATATTTAAATATATTATAATAACTAAAACTAATAATAAAATAAATATCCTGCAAAATATAAAGCGTTTGAATAAATTAATTATTAGGGATAAGAACGAGAAAGCGTATTCCGTATCCTATAAAAAGTATACCGTCTTATTAGAACCTTAATCGCTAAGTAATAGTTATATAAAGCCAAAATAACTAGACCTTATAACCGCAAAATAGTTGCAAAAATATACCTTTCCTGTTATATTCTTAATAAGGAAGAGATATTGCAAAGTATATTGTCAATATTATTTATAAAAGACGATTTATTATAGGATTTATATTAAATTTTTAAATATAAAGAGAATAATCTAACCGTAATACTTTAGTCCGTATAAGATATTATAATTTGTTAACTAATATGAATAATAAAAATAAGCAATTAAAGGGAGGCAGCTTATTATTAATATAGCCGACTGTATTTGTATTATCAAGAATTTTACGAAACTTCGCTATTAGCTTCGTCGGAGATATATATCGGAACGACTTTAGCTTAAAAGAAGGAATTATAAGATTTTATACCTTGAGATCTAATATATAATATCGATTAATAGTAACTAAATATTCCTTTAAGTTAAGATTTCGATAGTTATTACTATTCCGGATCAAAATAGCTTTGCTATTAGAAAGGCCTTCAGTCAATACTTTGTTAGTAGGGCTATTTAAAAGAGATAATACGTCGGTATTTTGTCTCGAGGATATTATATAAAGTTTATAATAGATATTTTCTAATACGCTAGAGACAAAGGTTATAATAGGCTTAGCTATTAACAAAAGTCGCGAAATTTAATCAAGATAAATAATACTTTAAGTTCCGAGTAATATTTTATTATAAAGCTTATTTACTTCGTACCGTAACTTGTTCTGGAAATTATTTATAATATATAAAAAGGCTTAATTCAAAACTTATATATAAGATTCGTCTTTTATATTTATTTTGTTATCAAAGCTATTAAACAGAGATAAAGGGTAGTTTGATAATATATTATTATTAAAAATATTATTAATTAATAAAAGTTTTTATAACTGAAACTATTTAAATTGCTTCTGTTTAATAGACGGATAATTTTATAATATTTTCCGTTTATTAATAGAGCCAGTTTGACCTAAAGTTTCTTATTATTTCCTTTTTATATTATTATTCTTTTTCTGTTGAAAATTGTATACTTCGATAATATTATTTATATTACTTATAATAATATTTTCTGTTTTTCGACTATATATTATACAGTATTTAATTCGATCCTCAAGTAACTTCAGAGTAATCAGAATATCGTCATATAACTTCGCAAATTAAGCAAGCCTTTCTATAAGGGTTTTATTAGGATTTTACGGTATTCGTTCTCTTAAACAGAATTCGGGAGACTACTTTTATATCGATTAGATTATAAACTGAGAATTTTGCTTATACTCCTTTATATTTATAATAATTTTGATACCGTATTATTTATTAATATATTCCAAATACTAATCCGCTATTATTAAAGGCTTATCCTTTATATTCTGATTATATACTTATAATTGATATTTTATAATATATAACTAAACTTAATAGACTCTTTGATAAGATAATAATTCAACCTTCTTATTAACGTAAAAGATATTTTAGCAAAATAATAATTGGGTATATAAACTAAGGTCTTGAATATATTAATTAAATTCTATTATATTAATTAAAAATAATAGTATAGAGCTAATTATAAGTCCTTCGATTTGACGATTTATAATTATAAAGTCGAGATTAAAGGAGAAAAAAGAGTAATTTTTAACTCCTAAGAAATTAATATATAATAAGTATACTTGTAAGTACTACCATACGGCCAAATGTCACTATGAGGTGCAACTATCTCGGATATTAAATTTAATAAAATATAAATACCAACTCTTATTTCCAGCTAATAATAAAGAATATATCGTTTAATTATATAGGCTCGCTTAATAAAAAGTAAAAACGGAAAACTTTGAAAATAATTATTTTTTTAGAAAATATTTATCTTTCTAATTAGAGTTCCTTACAGTTATATATTTATTAAGAATAAATATTTCTATAGGGAATATCCCCCAAAATTCGATTATCCTTAAGAGAATAGGTCCTTTAGGGTTATTATCTTTCGAGGAGTTTAAATCCTTAAATTAAATATTATTAAAGGAAAGGCCTCCCTTAAAGATTATTATCTTTTATAGAATTTATTTCTCGGGGAGAAAAGCTTTCTAAAGGAAGTATTATTTAAAAGTTGCTATCCTTTAAGATAATATTTTTTTTAAAGTTAAATTTCCCTTAAGCTTTATATTCTTTAAAGGAACTATCCCTTAAGGAATCTTTACTTTATAGAATTTTATTAAATAAGGAAATATAATTATATAAACAACCTTTAAACGGGGAATAGCAAGTCTTAATTATAAGTAACTTTTATAATTAAGCGTTCCTAAAGGTATATTTTTATAAAGCGGTTAAGTAAATTAACTTAAGTTTATTATAATATTGTTTATTATATATCAAAACTAAACTCAACCTTATAGCCTTTTGCGCTCGATAAGACTAAAGTTATAATAAATTTTTTTATTCCGATTACTTTTACTTTATCGCCCGGAGGTAGTTTAATCGCAAAGAAGTTTTAAAGCAGCTATACAGTAGTATATACAAGCTCTGTTAGGTTAGTAATTTATTGCAAGAAGAAAAACTTATTAATATAAAGACAAAAATGCTTCCTAATAAACGATATATACTTCCTAAATATATTCTAAGCTCCTTATTAAAAGTTAAATAGCCCAAATTAAATTCTAAAGGCTTATTCTTCAAGGGTATCTTATTGCTTTATTGTTTAAGTTTAAACAAAACGGTATCCGCTCTATATATAATCGGATTTCTATATAATATATATACGCTTTAGGCGACTATAGTACCTTTAAATATTAATACCGGAGATACAAAATACTTACTACCGCCTATTGATAAGATTGTAATTCTAATAGCTATTCGCGAATTAATCGGAATAAGGGGGTAAAGTCGAAGAGCTATATTAAGTTAAATAGATAGAATTATATACCAGCTTATAAAATATATAAGTAAAGCTTATTTTCGTTAATTACCTTTTAAAGATAGCTTATATTTCTAAGTTATACTCGACTTTTAACTATACTATTATCGGTTACGGAAGCGATTTCTATTATAAAAATTACTTTTAAGATTTATATTATTTTTTATTACCTAGCAACCGCCTGATTAAAGATAAGGTTATACTTTGTATTTATTAATAAATATAATAAATAAATATTCTTTTTATAACGTTATATAATTGCTAATAAGCTATTAAATAAGTCGAGTCTTATAAATAATATATTATAATTATATTATTTTGTATTAATATATTAAAAAGATCTTGCTTTTAATTTCTCTTATAATTATATTATATTAGAATAACCTTATTGTTTCGTATAATACTCTATAAGAACTATAAATATACTTGACAATATTTAATACTTTACGAACCTGACTTATTATATACCTAAAAACGCTATCGTATATCGCTATATCTTTTATATTAATATTAGGATATTAATAGGCCTAGAACCGTTCGAAGGTTATTTTGATAAAGAAAAACGTTTAATATATAAAATAAAAGTTAGTATATATATTTATTGTTAAAATAACTATTGACTTCTTATTCGGAGAGATCCGCTTCAAATTATATTATTATATTTCGGTTTTATTATATAATTATTACCTGGTTTTAATTAATATAAAAGGTTCTTAGCAAATTTATAAAATTATATTATAATACTTTTAGGCTTATTAAACGGTTGTATAGTCGCTCGATCTCCTTCTTAATAATATACTTCTAATTATTTGGATTGTTAAAGTTTAGTAAACTATTTCTATCAAGTATATTATTAATAGTAATAGTATTAATATAAGATAGTATAAGACCTTAGATTATCTGATTATCAATATAAATAGTATTATCTAATATCAATAGATCTTTATAGAATAAATCTCTTAATAAGTACCCTTGATTGCTAATAATACTCAAACCCTTCGATACTTCGGGTATACGCTCGGTAATAAATAACTATTTATTTTCTATTTTATAAATTTCTATAATAGAAAAGTAGCTTTTAGGGACTAGAAATAAGTCTTATATACCCTTATTTCTTCCTATTAGCTCGTAATAAATATTAATTTATAAGTTTCTACAGACAATACTTCGCTTTATAAGCAAAGTTTGACTTATTTAAATAGAATTGATATATAAGTATTATGATAATTTATATATTAAATTATAATAATAGCGATTTTCCTCTTCTATACTTCGGTATTACGATAATTATTATATTAAAGCTATATATTATTATAAAAATAAAATAAAGAATAAATAGAAACGATTAATAGTTAGACTCAAAATTTGCTATTTATATTAAATATAAAAAATTAAAAGGCTAAGAAGTTGATCGGCATTATAATAAAGATTATAATAAATATATTAATTAAAATATTATTTTTTTAATATTATTTTTTTGCCTAACGGCTATATATTGGAATAATAACCTAATAATCTTCTTTATTTTGTTCTTTTGATATTTTACCTAATAGCGTTGATATCTTATACGGAGTAGATAGTTTACCCTTAACCAAGACTCGAAATATTGCCTATATCGTAAAATCCAGGAATTCGAATAACAAAGGTTATTTGTTTTTTTTGCTTTATTATATTTCCTAAAACTCTTTAAAGTTTCGAAAGCTAATCGAAATAAGGGTTTTATCAATTTCCTTTTTAAAGTAGAGCTGGATTCCTAAATTTCTAATATATAGAAGAACTTCCTATAACTATTATTCAAAATAAAGCTTATTATTTTGTTAATATATTATACGGAATTCTGAATTTTGAAAGTAGCCGCCTAGTTATAATATATCGTAAACTTAGTAAATAAGGAAACTTATATTATAAACCTAGAGATATAAGTCTTTTAAATTAATAAATAATATAGAATATAATTGTTTTAAAAGCTCTGCTTTATAATTATTTATTTCGAAGTTATTATTATTAAGTATATCGAATATTTCTATATAATATAAATCAATTCCAATAATTTTATATTTTGAAAAGATTCGAATAACGTTTTGTACCTAATATTCTACTCCCGCGTCTAAATCGATAATAATACCGCTTTGAGGTATCGGATTAACAAAGTATTTATAAGTTATTTAATATATATAAATAATTAGCTAATATTCTATTTTATTATTATCGGCGGTAAAGAGATAATATCGACGCTATTTAACTTTATATAAAGGTAAAGTATAATTTCGACCTTCTTATATTTCGGCTTTATATTTAAACAATTTATATAAATTTTAAAAGAAAAATTTAATTTTACCTTCCGTAATACTTTCGTTAACGGATAAACGATTAAGTCCGGCTTTAATCTTAACAAACAGATTATTATTAGAGGGAAAGAAGTTATTTGCTAGTATTTCTAATATAATTGATATAGTTATAATTAATAAGATTATTTGTAATCTTATCCGCTTCTAATTGCTTTTCCTAGTTTATTTATAACTAATAATAAAAGTTAAAAGGGATAAAGACAATTTATTAAAATAAAGGCAAAGAAATATTAAATAGTATATAATTTAAAGAAACAAAAAGAATTATAACCTATTTACTTCTTACTTATTATTTTATTCTTTATTAATTAATAATATTTGATATAGAAAGGCTCTTCCCAACGTTGCTAAGTAAAGGCGTTCTGGACAGAAAAAGGCCAGTTTAGATTCGGATAACTGGTTTAATATTCGCAAGTTCCGAAAATACCTGCAAATAAAATTCTTAATAAGATAAAGAAAAATAAAACCTAACAATAAATAGAAGGCGAACGGACTTTTAAAGAAGTTAAAATATAAAAGCCTTAGCGAATATTAAGTAATAAAGATAGAAGTAATATTAACTTACGCTAGGATCCGTTTGAATATATCGTAAATATTATATAACTTAATCAGCTATATTATTACTAATTGCTAGTTTGCTTTATATAATCCGATTATAATATTATTACTTTTATATAGTAGAGTTAATAGTACCTTTAAACGTAAATAGAATATACAAAGTTAACTGATTACGGAACCTTATTATTATTTAAATAAGATTTCTATAATAAAAAGCGAATAGAGATTTGAAATTATAAATTATTTTGATAATCTTATTAAAAAAGCAGTTTTTAAGCTTATATAATAAGTATATAAGTCAACAAAATAGTTCTTCTATTTATATTAAAATATTAAACAGAAGATACAAGCCTACAAAGGCAATATCTTAATAGATAAAAGCAGTTATACAAGGGTAATAGAACTATTATTCAACTTCCGATACCTAATTGATATTTTGTAAACTTCTTATTTGATTCTTCCCCAAAACCTAATTTTGATAAATATTCTGTTTGATTATAATAACGATATATACTACAAAGGCTTTATTCTTTTACTCGAAAATATCGTAATAAGAAACGAATTAATATAGATACTTCAAGTAGATAGGTAATCCGAACAGGCGTAGCGGAAACTTATTACTTATATATTACAAAGCTGGTATTCGATACAAATTATATTTATTTATTTTAATAAAATAAAAGATATATTAATAGAAAGTCTCGCCAAGATAAAATATATATCAACTTTAATAATTATTACGCTAGTTTTATTTTATAGCAGAGGGCAAATTGTATAGCAGGTACAGTAACGTTTAATATACTTCTGTATCGATATTCAATTTACCGATAAATAGTTATCCTTCCTATTTAATCGAGTAAAAGGAGAGAATTTGATTAAAATTATTTCTTTGCTAAATTATTTACCCGTTTTCCGTAAGGCGGTTTCAGACGAAGATATTAGTATAGTAATTAATCGGTTCCAATTATTGTTCTGTCAATTACAACTTTCAGTCTTATATATATCGAAGAAAACTTCCGATAAGGATATAAAAGGTATAAAGAAGCGAGCTAGTTAAGGACTCGAGAAATCAACGAAATAAATTATTAAATTCGATTTTGTACGTTAATAATATACAAACTTTATTTTCTAATATATTATTAAAAAAGATAAAAAAGTTCTAATTTAAAGGTTATTAATATTAAACTTTTAATAAGGAATATAATTGAAATTCTGTAGGATTTTAATATTATATATAAAGGATAACAGCTACTATAGGATAGTTCCTTAATTGAAGATAAATATTATATATTATTAATTTAAAAGTAATATTCTAAAATACCTTAAAATAAAAATAATCTTAAATATTAAAATAAAGCTTTATATTCTCGGCTTCCTTCTTAATTCGTACCAATTATATTTGATATTAAGCTTGAATCCGCTTTATAAAATAAATATAATTAATAAAAAATAAAATAAGTCGATATAAATATCTTGACTTTCCGATAATAAAGTAATCGTTAATTTTAGTTTTTATATAGCGGAAGATTAACAAATTGTATAGTTAATAAATTAATTGAAATCTAATTTAAAATAATCGAAATTATTAGTATATTATATTTGAGCTTATTAAGGAAGCTTAACGATTTATATATATAAAATAAATATATAGCTTATAGTACAAACCTTATTATATTTAATAATAAAAAGATTTTCCTCTATCAGATATATCTGGACGGCGTAAAAGCTATTACTTATTGTTATCAAGCTGTTCTGTATATCTTCGGTTATTGCGATATTAAATTGCTTATCTTTTAAAGCAATAATTATTAAAATTTTATAAATAAATCCTTTCGCCTAAAGAGTATTATCAAGTTTGTAAAGTATACTTATAAAATATAATTGTATAATATATAATATTAATATATATTATATTTATTCTGATATTGCAGTACTTGTTAAAGTATATATATTTATAAGAATATATATTGATATAGCGACTTAGTACCAGAAAGATAAAAATAATAAAAATTAATAATTATTTGTTTCGAGCTCGAGATTTGGTAATATTTATTATATATCTGAAAAAGTTAAAGAAATATCTTATCTATTTTCCTAATTTTATAATTTTTCCAAAGGCCGCTTTCCTTGCTTTAATAAGACCGGTATATTTGATTCTAACCTATATTCCTTGTCAGCTTGTATATTTATTATAAACTCTGATTATAAGCTTGAAATTATATATAATCTTTTATATAATTTAATCGTTTTTTTATAATTTTATAATATAATATAGAAATATTAAATATAAAAGCAATATCAAAATATAGTATTATATTAAGCGTCAGAAGCTGCTAATTTATATAAAGGATATTAACTTATACTTTTAACTAATCCTAACCGATAAGGAAGTCAAAAGTTAGTAATAAATAAAATAATAAGACCGGTTACTATTACTATAACGATTAGACAAAAGTATTACCCGCTGCTCTAGCAAGTATCTTCGTACGTTAAGACGGAAAATTCGATAATTACTAGCAATAGACTGAATAAGGGGTAGCAGCTCTTTAGAGCAAATATATATTTTAAATATTCTTAGTTTGCTTTACTTATAATTGATATTTAATTTATAACTTTGGACTAAATCGAATATAGTTTAAAATTATAAAAATCAAAAATATATTTAGTTTCTCAGTCTTTTATATTAAAGGTATTTCTTTGCCTATCGAAGAATAAATAAATACGAAAAAAGTAAATAGTCAAAAGGCTATACTTCTGTAAATATTATTAATATAATAATAAATATAAGCAGGATCTTTATTGTATTATTTTCAAAATATTAAAAAATAAGTACTATATTAATAATATAGTTACCGTAGAGGAAAAGTAAAATCAGAAATCGTTAGTATATAATAGTCTATACCGAAGTATTATTTAGTATATTAATAAAGAAAAGGTAAATATAGTTTCTTATATATACGATAAAACTAATTATAGAAATAAGGAAGGTAATAACGAATATCTCTTCTAAAATATTATTATTTATTAATAATATTAGAGATTTTCGATTAGTAAGTAATAAATATTAGGAGCGTAAAAGGTACAATATTTATAAACTAACCGCTCTTTGAAGCAAGACGTTTATTATTAAGATTTTATATTTAAGACGCTTTTATTTTAATTCTTAAAGTCGCTATTATTGTAGCAGAAGAAGCGGCCGAAAAGCTTAGTTTATATTATAAATATAATAAATAATAATAGTTTTACGCTACTCCTCCTCTATATCGATAATAAATTACTTTTATTTTCAACTTGATAATATATAGCAACGAACTAAAGGTAATATATATTAAATACTTTATTAATCTTCGATTCTTTATTAAGGGTTGTAAGATACTAATTTAAAATATAAAGTTAACTAGTATTTCTAATATTTATATTATTAAAATCGTATTAGGCCAGAACGTAGGGCCGTTAACTTATAGTTCTTAAGTTTGCAAAGAAGCAAGCCGTTAAATATAAATAAATAGTATTACGAAGTATTACTACGCTTGGCGCAGTATTTATATAGGGAAACTTCTCTATTTATTTCTTATTCTTTATTTATTTTCTATATAGCAATAAAGGATATAAATCAATTAAATAGTATTTTAAATATTATTAGAACCTTTTGTTATATATTATATAATCTTTTATTAAATATATTTTAATATTATTAAGTTACTTTTGATTATAAAGCTATTTATAAGCTTATATAAATATTAATTTCGCTTCGGAACCTAATTATTAAAAATCGTTAAATCAAATTATAATTAGAAACTTAATATTATTTAAGCTTAGCAAATAGGATTATTAATAATTTCGGAGATTTAAATATAAATAATATTATAATCGTTCAGAATATTATAATTATAATATATAATATTAAAGCAATTAAAACAGAACCGAATTCTAATATAGAAAATTACTAAATAAAATATTTAATTTATAATTTATATAAATAAAAGGAGAAAATTGGAGAATTCTTTAATTAATAGATTTTTACGGTAATTGGAAAGTCTCCTTATACCTAAGACTTTCGGGTTTTGAACTTATATAATATAAATATAACCAAGACTTGCAGGGCGAATCTACAAAGAAGTCTTAATTAAAGCTTATTTATAATAAAATATATTAAGTATAAGTTAGAGCAGGACGGTATCTTATTTATTAAATTAATTAAATAGAATCTTATAAAATTATAAACGTATAAAGGTTATATCAACAATTTTATTAAAGATAAGGGCTTTATAAACGAAAATATTATAAAATATAATATTAAATACGACTTAAAACTACTTGTTATTCGAGACTTTGCTAGCGAAATTATTCCAAATATTAACTTATTATTTAACTTCGTATATACTTCTTTTTATAATATAAAATATATAGCCCTTCCCGAACTATTGGAAGAATTCCAGGACCCAGTTATTCAATTATTACCTTTATTAAAGATTATAAGGGTGAAGTTCTAATAATAACAAAATAATCTATAATTATATAAGAATAAGAATATAATTATTTTATTTTTAAAGGACTCGTCTTAATATTTATATAGCCAACTATTGTAATATTCGATTAATATTAAGTTTATTAAAACCGTTTATTTTGTTAACAAGATTAAGCAAAAGACTATATTACGAAATCGAAAATAATACTTATATTATATTTAGTATCAAATATAATATAATAGTAAATATAATAATTATTTTTATAAATATCGTAATTTTATTAAACCAATATAATCAAATACTATTAATTAGTTTATTGAACGAAATTGAACTTATAGCAAATTATATAAGTATTTATTATTATTAATACTTAAAATTAATTAACAAAGCTTTGCTAGCAAGATCTATAAACGAATATATAACCTTTTCGGATTCAATATTTCTATATAATCTTGTTATTAATATATATTTTATTTAAAATTATTCAATAAACTATCGAATATATATATATAAATATATAATATAACTTTGATAATAAGTATATACGATTTTGAATATATAGTTCTATAACTTTTTATAATTTTGACTATAAGTTAAAGTACTTAAACGTTTAAATACGATATTCGAATTAATCGAAGAAATAAAAGCGTATTCTATTAGGAATATTAGTAAAGATAGAAGAGGTAAATAAAACCCTTAAAATACGCTCGGAAATATATACGTTTTATGCGAAAATGCCCTTTAAAAGACCTATTGAAAAGCTATTATTAAAATAGTAAACCCTTATAAAGGCCAAGGAGCTATTAATAAAAGCTCTAATCCTTAGAAAGAAACTTTAGGGGCTAAAAACAACCAGAAAAATATAATATTTACGATACTTAAAGCGATCGAAAAAATACAGTTTTCAAACCTAAATATATTTATTTAGGAAATATTAGTTATTAATATAAAGGTAATTAAAGCTTATATTTAAGACTAAATAAATAAAAGCTTTATAAAATAAAATATATATAATTTATATATACTAGCCAGGAGCTAGAATAAAAGGAACTTATTTAAATAATTTTAAATTTAAATATAAACTCAGATATTATATTAAAAGGATATATAAATACTAGCGATTATAATTATACGGAAACAAAGCTAATTATTAATTAAATTAGAAAATACAGAAGAAAGAGACTCTACCTTAAAAGTTATAAGGGAAAAATTAATAATAGTTTTTCAAAAAGGCCGACTCTTATATACGAACCAAATTATTATAGCAAATCGACTTAGGAGCGGCGATTTCCTTTTCTAAACAAAATTGATAAAGGTTAAAGAGGCCTTTGAAAAAGTTAGTAATATTAAATAGGCTATATAAGCTTATAGCTTAGCGATTGTTATACAGAAAGCCTTTAATATTATTATTTATAAAATAAGGATTTCGACTTTTGATATTAAAGACTAAAAAGCGATTAAATCCAAAATTAAAACGAATAATCAAAGCTTATATTTAAGCTTAGAAATAATCAGAGCCTATTAGCTTAATAACGCTTTTAAACTCTCTATTTAAAGTAATAAAAAACGATACTTATTATTTATCGTCTATTTTGCTACCTCGGAAATAGCTAATAATATAATTTAGAAACAATTTATCGAATCCCAAGAGATAAAAATAATCGAAAGATATAATTAATTAATCGAGCTAATATAGTATTTTAATTATTAAAGTTATAACTATATATTCTTCCGATACTTGAATAAAGCTTAATACGCTAAATATAATTAAAAATATAATATAAAGGATTACGATAAGATTAAGAAGTCCCTTTAAGTCTATATAGCTTACGGTTAAAAAGGGTACCTAACCTAATACCCGAAGTATTTAATATAAATAAAGGAGAAAAATCGGGTTACTCAAAGGATAGCAAATAAGTCTTTATTATATAATTACTTAATAATTAAAATATCGGTTCTAGTTCTACTAGCTTTATCGGTAACTCTAGAAAACAGATTTATTAAAATTAAAAAAGCAAAGGAAAAAAAAATTAAAAAAGTTATTATTATTAATAATATAGAAGACGACTTAAAACTAATTAGTCTAATTAAAAAGACCTTTAACTATCCAAGAAAACTAATAGAGTTAGAAAAGGGTTAACCAAAAATAATCTCTATTATTCAGGCTTTAAACAAGCGGAACGATAAAGAAAATACCCTAGAAGTTAAAATAGGAAGAATAGGAAAAAGAGAAGAAGATAATACCGAACTCTAAGCGAGACGGTATTATCTTTTGCTAATCTATTAGATTGAACAAATAAGAAGTTAAGATAAAAAAAAAGCTATCGAACAAGGTCTGAAAACATACTAAAGGTACTGATGTAAATATGTTAACTGTCATTGCCCCTATTTTCCCTTGTCAGCCCGTTTTTCCTATTTTGCTTTTTCTAAAGTTATTTAGACCTTTAATTATACTACCAAAATACTATTATTATACTACTTATTCTCTACTTTATTAGGCGAAGCAATTGGTATGAAATAGGGCTAGGAATATTCATTTGCCCCTATCTAAGGCCTTATCATTATATATATTAGGGTATTATGTACTATTATTTATCAATCAGATGATTTAGCCTTGAGTACATTTGACAGTATAGGAGTTAGGAGAGGGTTTTTGACCTATAGGTTTTCCCTCCTGATATAGCTTGTATAGGCCCCCGTCATTACTCTCTAAATAGAGTAAATATGAGTATAAACAATTATTAATATTATTTAATAAACTATTTATCTTTTTTTCCAGAGGCCGGACGGATCTCCCAGAATTATTCGTTAATATATAAAATACTTTACGAGCAGCCTATTAATACTCTATATTAACTAGTAGCAAATACTATTTTTTCTGGGTTCGAAGCTAATATAATTATATTTAACTCGATAAGTATATTAAAATTTACCGTATTTACAGCCTCTGGTATAGGAACAACTTTATATTTAACTAAAGCAGCGGATATAGTATCCGAAATAGTATATTATAATAAAATTGGTACGGTACTTATATAAGCTTTAAAATTATAAAATTCAAAGGTTGGAATAGCTTCGATTATAGTCCAATTAGGTTATAAATTATACAAATATTTTATAAAATATAATATTATAATATTTTTTGGATCTTTTAATTTATATCGGGATTATATAGTTTACCGAAGGATTAAGTATAGCAATTATATATTCGGCGTTATAGCTAATATACTTGTATAGAGCAAAGTAGTTTTCAAAGTAAGAAGTAGTCCTATAATATACGGTTTATTTATTATAATTTATATTAATATAATATAAAAGGAAAATTTATCGAAGATAGTCGGTAGGACGTTTTCGCGGAGATTTCTTAATATTTATAGCGCTATAAAGCCGTACTTTTTCTGTTACGAATAAGCGTTTTGATATAATTCTAAAACTGGGGCAACTTACTCCCTTCTCTAATTATATTTTATTACCTAGTTTATCGCTCTTTCGCCTTTATACTTCTTTATTTCTGAACTTTATAAGTATTTAATTTATATCCTATTCCTGTCCTTCAAATTAAATAGCGAGGTTATTACAAAGTACTTAGTTACTAATACTAAGTTCTACAACTCTTGCTTCCGTTATATTTAAGGTTATTATATACTAAATTGACGAATATTTCCTAATTATTATTATATAAAAGAGGGATTCTTTAACTTAAATATTTGCAGTTTAACGTCTAAGGAATAAAATATTAATCCTTAATATAACTTTACTTCAAGTTTATATATCTATTTGCTCATACCTTATATTTAGATATAAGGGATAAGATATATTAAAGGTTCGGACGTAATTTTATAATATTATATATATTAATAATAAATTATCTAATACAAGACTGTTTAAAATTTATCAAAAGTAATTAAAATATTGAATATTAAGCAATTACGAAATATATAGTATTCGGAAATAATAAGTACTTAATAAGTCTAGAATTTACGTATAAAAATTTCCTTATAACTTTGAACTATCTTCGCTTTATATATTATACTTCTTTTCGTTATAAGAGTATAATATTCGATTTATATTTAGAATATAACTTCTGTTATACTCTATTTATATTTACTTCTCGAAGCCTTAGTAATTTCATAATATAGCGAATAGAAAAAGGGCGGCCCTAACTATATTTGGAATTCCTGAATAAGAAATAAATAAATATTAGTTATTATTTTTTATTTTTTATATAATCTGTTTATTCTATTATAATATTCTATTTATTTATTATTATTTATATATAAATTAAAATAGAAAGGTTTATTTCCTATTTATTATTATAAGTCGGGCTATATTAATTTTATTTCCTATAAAGACCGAATTCTATGATATAAATTATAAAAATATAAACCTATTCGATTACAATAATAATAAAAGTATAATTATAATTATTCGATATTTAGAATAATAGTCAGTTTTATCAGAAGATCGTTATAATAAAGCAATTATAAAACTATTCGATATTAAAAAGGTCCGTTTAGGATTAATTTAACTTAAGGAGGGATACTACGAATCGGACATTAATAAATCCTTTAAAGTATTAATTACTTTTGGCGGAATATATACGGAGTTCGGAACGATACCTTTAGAAAATAAAAATTATATTTTGTAAATAATATAATATAGAAAGCTTTATATATAAAATCTAACGTATTTTAGTTTGCCTTGGGAACTAAATAATATAAAACTTGAAAAAAAGTAAATTAGTAATAGGGGCAAATATATTAATATAAACAAAGTTAATTAAAAACTTTCGAATATAATATTTAATATTTTTATTATAATATATATTAATTAGAAAGTTATTATCAAAGATACCGAAAGCGATAAAATCTAATATATATATATCGAGAATTTTTAGGCGTTAAAATTAAAGGTAAATAATATAATCAAACTTGAAGATATTAAGAAAAAAATCGAAAATTTAATATAAATATATTTTTTATATATATAAATATTGAAAATTATTAATTATTATAATTCAGAGTTTGCTTATATAATATAAAATAAGCAAAAATACCTCCGAATTATAAGTACTTATATTAGGACCTTTTTTTAATCTTTAGGAGCTAATTTATATTATTAACTATTATAATAGAATCAAAGATATTATTCGAAATAAAACTATCTACGAAATTTTGGATACTCGATAGCTTTTTAATATTATTTTGCTTATTTTCGATTATAGCTTTTTGCTTTTTAACTTCTTTTAATAAGAATTTATTATTGCTAGATTATAGCTAATATAAGAATACAATATAATAATTTATTTAAAAGAAGCTAATAGCGGGGAATATTAGGAAACTGAAATTATTTATAATCTTTTTAAAATAAAAAATAAAATTAAAAGTTATAATTAGAAGCAAGCTTTAATTATTTATTAAAATTTTATAAAAATTTATAAGTTTTCCGCTTAAAGATTAGATTCGAAATCGCGAAACTCGATATTAAATTTAATTGAAAAAATTAATTAAAAAAATTAAAAAGATTAAGGAGGCTAGAATAATACAAAATTATAAGAAATATTTTAAAATAAGCAAGGAATCAAGTTTTGTATATAAGATATATAATCTTTTAAGTTTATAAAAAGGTAAACTTAAATAAGATAAAGAAAAAATCTAATATTAAAGCTTCTTATTTCTTTAATTCCTTTATTTTTCTTTATACTTATTTCGTATTATAATTTATCTTTTTATTCTTTGTTATAAGTTCTATAATTAATACTTTATAATTTAAATCTTAATATCGGGTTTATATCAGCCTTTATATATAATATTTGATATATTTAATAAGAATAGCAGTACTTTTTTTATATTATATTATATATTCAGAAATATTAATATTAAATAAAGATAATAATTAATAAGACTAATATCCTTATATATAATTTGGTCTATTATATTTTATACTTATTTATTCTATTTTAATAAATGTTATTCGAGATCTTTAAAAGATATAAATTATATTCTTTTAGCCGATTTCTACCTAGCGAGAAAGGCTGATTGCTAATAAATTTATAATCGAAATAATATTAATTATATATTATTTATAATATTTTTATTTTTAAAACTTCCAACTCTTTGAAAGGGAATTATATTTCTATTTCCTTAAAAATCTATATAATCTTAAGTTCTTCGTTAATAATAGCCCGAGATATATTATATAAGAACAAAAAGTTTCTTTATTAATAATAATATAAATAATATAATTATAAATCCAGAAATCCTTAAGATTTCTCTTTATTAAATCTGGCTGTATTTTAATTTAAGTAAATATTATCTTAAATAATAAATTATAAATATTATTATTTTTACAAATTTTTAAAATTTATAATAAGAAGTATAGCGAAATAAAGCTCCCGAATCCAAAGCTATTACCTTTTAATAATATTATATTTCCAGATTTGCTTTTCCCGAAGAATAATAGATTATATTTTTAGAAATCGAACCTATATTAAATAATCGATATTATATCGATTTAGGCGTTCGATTTACTGATAACGGAGATTATTTAAAAGTTCTATTCTTTTTTGAAGGCAAAAAATATATTATATTTTTAGAAAAATATTATATAATATATATTACAAATACTTAGAATCTTATAACCAACGCAATATTTACGCGGTTACTAAATATAATATCAAGGCTAAAATATAATCTTATAAGAAAAACTATATATTTTTGATTATTATAAATTTATAATTAAATCCTCGAGAATCAGAAATCTATATTAAATATATTAAAGTATAATTTAATAAGGCTACAAAACTTACGGCAATATTATAGCGAATAAAACTAACTATTAATATTATTAGTTAACAATAATTAGAAGTAAACCTATTATAATTATCGCGTTATTTATTCAATATTATTATGTTTATTATTAAATTAAGTCCTATTATATACCTACTGTCGGTAATATAGGTGGAGAAAACTAAATAGAAATTAACTATTATTGGTACGCTAATCGTTTTAATAATAATCAATAATTAAAAAGAAATAAAAATATAAAATATAAAATATAAAATATAAAATAGACTATTTATAGCGGCTTGAGGATAGTAATAAACAAAGGATATTTATTAATAATAACGAAAAGCTTTATATCTTTGTTTAATTCCAAGTATTTATCGATAAACTTTATAATAATAAAATTCTAAGAATTCTAAGACTAATTATAATAAAGTACTTATCTTAAGAAACTTAATATATTATTAGAAGGATTCTATTATATTTACTTAAATATTTTAAAAATAATTATATTATAACCTTGCCCGAAATACTCTACGCTATTTTATTTTAATATATTTTTCTCGATTTTCTAATCGTAAGATCAAATCTTAATAATATATAATTTAATAGTTCTAATTCGCTCTTAGAGACTCTTTCAGTTTAAGGAGAAACTAATAATTAAGATTTTCCCGATTACTTCCTTTTAATAAATAATTAAGCTTTTACTTTTCCGCCGGCAAGCTGTTTCTGTATATTAATAATATAATTAATTTTATCTAAAATATAGTTTTCCCTCTTCTTTATATAATTATCCTTCTTTTACGGTAATCGTTATATTTTTATAATACCTTCTATATCTTTAATATTAATATATTCTATTTTGCGATTATATATTATTCGATTCTTGACTTAGTTCTTTAATAACTTTATAATAATAAATAAATTATTATATAATTTAACGAATCAAACAAAAGGTTCCAGTAGTATTTTATTTAAATTTGATAATATATATATCTTTAAATAGGTGTCTAGATTATTATTCTATACCGCTTAAATTTTAAAATATACTTTTTATTTTTGCCTTTTAGTTTCTATAATCGAGGTAATATTCTACCGGTTATTAATATTTTGCTAGTATTTAGATTCGGATTTGATTTTCTGAGTATTAAGCCGTAATCGGTATTACTTAATACGTTTTTTTGCTTAATATATTCAATAATAAAATTACTTTTTAATAAAAGTATTATTATAAAAGAGGCTCTAGCAAAATACTAATTAGCCTTTATAATTAAAATATTATATATATTAAGAAAAGTCCGCTATATTTAATAAGGACGAATATATAATATTAATATTTATTTATTAAATCTGATTATTTATTAATTAATTAAAAGTTAAAATTATAAGCAAAAAGATATTTCGACTCCTAGCAAATCAGCGTCGCCAGGTATCGAAGTTTTTGAAATGATAATACCGATTAATTTATATTTACTTATTTATAACTTAATATTAAATTTAATTATTCAAGAACCTTATTAATCCTTATCGAATATATATAACTTATTATACTTTGCTAATCGCTTTCCTTAACCGTACTGCTAGTCTTCGGCGTTTCCTAGTATATATATTATTAATATAAAATATTATTTTTAATAAAAAAGACGGGTACCGTTTAATATAATATAAAGGCTTCTTCGATTAATAAATAATTAAAGCCTTAAATAAAATTATATATATATTTAGAAGATAGGTAAATAATTAACGGAGTATAAGATTCAAAGGATAATATAATATTTATATTTATTATAATAATACTTTATAAATAAGGTAAATATTGCTAAACGCGATAATAATTATAAAATAAACCTAGCAAACGCAAAGTTTGCTCAAAATAATTAAATTTGAAATTATAATTTATAAAAATTTATATTCTGTTATTTTATTTATTTATATTCTTTGTTACTTCTAAAGCTTCTTCGATAATAAATATTATATATACTTTATTACTTAAATTATAGTTTTTTCAATTTCCTTATATTTTTTTAATATTAAAATAAATAATTTTATATTTCGAATAAATCGAACAGGACTATTTATAATAATAAATAACTAATTTATATAAATTTCGCTTTAAAAGGAACTATATTAATATATATTTTTTTCCTATCTTATAAGGTATAAAAAAAATATATATTGCAAATATATACCTTTGCCTTTTAGAAACTTAATAAAGCAACTTAGAAGGTATTTATTATTTAAGCTAACTTTATAATTAAAAATAAGAACCCGTAGGATATTTTTACTTTTTTTAATTAATTTTATTAACAAAAAAGGTTTTAGTCGATAAAGGCAAAAAAAATAAAAAAAATAAACGAAATATAATATTTTTCGTTATCGATAATATATTAACTAAACTAACGTATTATTATTTATATATTTGCTTTATTATATATTTTATTTATAAACTATTAATATTTCCTAATATAAATTCTTTGGAATTGTCTAGGCTATTAAAACAAGTTTAGCTTCTTTAATATATTGGATAGTATTAAGAGTAATTGCTTATATATATCTAAAAAAAAGTTTATAAAAATAAAAGCTAATATTATATTAATCCTTTATTCCTCGACTTAAAGTACCGGCAAAGGATATATAAAAACAATATTAATATTTATAAATTATAAATTAATTCCTTTTTGCTCCGCTCGATTAATTAATATTAATATTATTTTGTCAATTTGAAGTATTAAAAAGTTAAGAGTTTTATTCTTAAAAATATTCAATTTATATTAAATAATTTTCCGAATATTATTGTTTAAGACTTCGATATAATCCTTATTAATAAATATTATATTAATAATTATTAATTATAAGAAGACGTTTATAATATTATTTTCTCTTTTACAATATATTTAGATAATTGCAATATCGATTTCTTTTTAAATAAATATGTAAATAACAAAAAGCGCTAGAAGCTATAAGCGTTGTAATATACAATTTCTCCTTTAATAACTTTGGATATAATTACTAAATAACCGGTATTAAACTTCGAAAAAATATTTAGCAAATTTTTCTTTTTATAATATTAACCTGTTTAATCGGATAATCTCTCGTATATATATCAAATAAAAGGAAGTATATAATCCAATTTTTCAAGAATATCTGTAGCGTTCCTTATATACGGCTAGAAACGAAGCGATCAAAATATATATACTTCCTTCACCGTTTATCTTAATAATATATATTATTAGAAGTACTTTTAACTTAGTTTCCTTTATACGAAAATAAATATTTAATCCTACCTTCGTTATATTAATATACTTACGGAATAAAATTAATTATATAATTAATTCGATATCCCTTCGAAGGTAAGTTGTCCCTTTCTACTTATTTAGGCCTTAATATATAAACTTTAATAAAGGTATATAATATTCTATATATTATATATTAATTAAATATTATATTAATAGAATAAATTTACTTTATAATTATATTCTATTTGATAAAGATAAATAAATAAGTTATTAAAATAGGTTTGCTTATAATTAAACTATTTATTATAAAATCTCTTAATCTTTCCCGATATTAAAAATTAATATATAAGTATTTATATAATATAAATAGATCAAAATTCGCAATAAGAAATACGGCTTAATAGGCTTTTAAAGATTCAAATTTTCGGTATCCTATATTAATTTATTTCCTATAAAATATAAATATTTATATAACTTTTACGATAACGAAACTTAGCCAGACTTATTGACTTTATATTACTTTTCCTAAAGTTAATATATTTTTATATATTACTATAAATATCCGAAGACGCAGTTTATTAGACAATATTTCGCTATAATATTTATTAATAGCTTAAAGAATCTAACAAGTTATAAATATTATATTTATATTAATAGAGTATTAACCCTTCTCTTCGATAAAGCCTTAATAGAATATTAATTTTATATAAGATATTATAAAGCAAATATATAATAATATATATAAGCAAAAATAATTATATATTTATAATATATAAGGCTATTTTGCTAAGGTCTAACTTATTATTACTTAAAAAATTATTTCGTATTAATATAATAGAAAGATTAAAGGGTTGTATTAAATAAGTATATATAAATATCGAAACTATTGAACAAATCCTAATATTCCTTTATTATAGTAATTATAATAGTCTAAACCTTATATTGCGAAAGAATTAAAATCAACAAAATAAAACAGACGAATCTAAATTAGGAGTCGATATAAAGGATATTGAATATATTATAATTAAATAAGAAAGAATTAATTAAATCTCCGATTTTAATATAGTTAAACCCGTCGCAGAGGATTTATTTATATAAAATTTTATTATAGTTAAAAACGAGATACCGGAATTCTTAATATAAAAACCTGAATATATAGAAAATAAGGGCCTTAATCTTCAAAATATAATTTTATAATTATATAATATATATCCTTTGACCTTAATAAGCAGATATATTAAACTTATATAGATTATAATTATATATAAGACTATTAGCGGATTCTTTAAAAATTAGAATCTTCCCTATTATAATTATTTTTACCGAGCGGTTATATTTGCTTATACAGAAGTATATAGTTTTACAAAATATTATTTACTACTTATATTATAGAATTTGACTTTATAAAAAATAATATAAATATTAAAAGATATTGATTATTCAATAGACGATACAAAAAAGGAGTTATTAGCGATTATTAATTATGTTTATAATAATATCGAATCTAACGGAGATAACGAAGAACTTATATAGAAGTTTCTATTACAATTTATAATAATCTATTATTCTAATCTTCTATATAGGAAATTCGAAGAACTTTAATTTCGAAATAAAGATTTTATTCGTAATCTAGCGAGGAAGCTTTTATAACGTCTCTTCGTTTATAATATTACGGCTGAAATAGAAGATAACAAAATAAGCTATTATATAAAGGTTTTTGAAAATCGGATTAAAAAGCAGAATATTTCAATTAAATTATTTATCGCTAGCCTGAATAAAGCGATAATATAAGGATAAGAATTAAATCGAAAAGGCAATAGGAAGAAGTAAACTTGAAATACTTACTTTATAATCCTTTTGCAAAATAAAAATATAATAATATAAGGGTTTTATATTTATACCGCAACGTAAATAGGCTAGGTTTTATGGGTAAAATAGTTACGTTTCGCTTCTAACTATTATTAATATCCGAAGAATAGTTCGCAGAATCTCTAATTATTATAGCTTATTAATTAGGATAAATCCTTAAAAAATAAGAAATATATATACGTAGTTATTATCAATTATAAATCTTTATATATTGAATTATATAATAAGGGGGGTAATCAAGTTTATATATATTATTTACGGATATTTATATAATTATAATTATAAGCTAAAAGAAATTAAAAATTAAATATAAAAATATTTTTATAAAAGTACCTTTAGGATTATCCGGGTAAAAATTAATAATCGTTAGTTTATAAGTAATATATTTTAAATAAATAAACTCGTTTTTGTTAATAAACCTAATAATATTAATAAGAATATTGTTATTATTATTTATTTTTATATTTCCTTTAATATATTTTATTAAAGCTTTATATATATATTAGGTCTCGATTATATATTTATTAATAAACAATTTTATAGCTTTATTATCAAAAATACTCGATTTTTTAATTATATTTATCGAATTGTACTTCCTGCAATATATAACTTTTAATTGGGCTTTATTACTATTCTTGATTATAAACTTTTTCTTCTTAAATCATATTAAGATTGCTATAATTATACTTCTATATTCTATATAGACGAGAAAATGATTTGACTCCTAATTAGTATTTATAAAGGATGCTTATAACAAGGAGAAAAGAATAAATTTTATAACTCAAAACTTTATATTAGCGATTATAATTTAATATAATAATTTAAATTAGCTAATCCGAACAGTATACCCGTTAAATACTATAATACGAATATTTAAACTCGAAAAGAGTTATTAGAAGTAATAAATAATAATTATATAATAATTAAATATAATAATATATTAAAATTATTATATAATATTATATTCCAAACTATTAAAAGAAGTAACTACCGCTTTCCTAATATCTTATAGGAGAATTAAATACAATATTATATTCAATTTTAATTCGTAAGTATATTAAACTTTCTCAGATTATAAATATATATAATATATAATTGTATAAAGAGAAGTTTATAAGTATATTAGCAATTTATCGAATAATTTTTTTAATTAATAATTTTAAAGTATTTTTAAAGATTCTTTCCGGATTGAATAAGAATAATTTAATTTTAATTTAACCAAACTTAATATTTTCGAAGCGTTAAAAATATAATATATATTTAATTATAAAATAAAGTAAATTATTATTTATTAATTATATTTATACCTCCGCAAAACAACGCTTTAGTTTATTTATAATAAGCAGTTTTCAGTTTTTTAAATAGACTAACGTCGCAAGACTAAGTTTTATATGAAATATACGATATAAGTCGGCAAAGAAAATAATTTATAAGTTTAATTATTAATTAATATATAAGGCTTATAGTTCGCACAAGCTCTTATAAGGCGATTAAATATATACTTAATTTAATATAAGCTAATTTCTATATCGATATATTTACTTTTAGAATATATAAAATATTACCTAGGAATTGAATAAGTAGTCCAAGTATTATAATATATAACGGTAGGCTAGATAATTAATAGGCAAAATATTTATTATTAATAGAAATATATTTAATCGCTATAATTAGAGTTTATCTGACTTTAATATTATAATAATTTTTAAAACTTTATTTATTTATTACAAAATAACTAGCAATATAATCGATTTTAAATAACGACTATATAGATTATTATTAATAGCTTATAGAACTCTTATACTATTTCAAGAGTACAAATATTATTACAAAATTCAATTGTTCCTTTCTTAATATATCGCTAAGAGACAAAGGTAGTTTTTGATAAATAACTCGTAGATTTTAGTAACTATTAGCTTTAAATTAGTCTTCGGTCTATAATAAAAATCTATTAAAAATAATTTTTATATATTTTAATACCCGAATATTTAGAAGCGAATTACTGACTTCCTTAACTTCTTTCGATTAGAGTATTATATAGATAAATATAATAACAGCGGCTTTGTTAAAAATAATTATTTAGCTTTAAGAAAAGGCCAAGCCAAACCTAGCCCCGTTAACTCCGTATATAACGAGTTTGAATTAAATATTATCTCTAATTAAGATTTAAATCCTAATTTCAAATAATAACTTAATTAATTTAAATATTTAGCGAATTACAACCCAAATTTTTTTAGAGGTATTAAGTTTTGCGATCGATTTCGCAAAGTAAGTAAAGTAAGATATTTTCTTTTCTATTTTATTATTGCTAACGGCTATTAGCGCTATTTAGAAGCAAATTATAAAAAACTATTTACTTTGAAAAAGAGGAAGTTTAATAAAAAAAGTTCGAATATTATATTTTAAAAAAGTATATTATTATTATATTAACTTCGCCTAGAATATATAATACCGCGTTTATATAACTTTACGCAGATTATTTACGCTATTAATAAAGACGAACTTTTATACTTTTTACCTATTATAAGTATACTTATATCGAAGGCTAAATATTATATTTTTATTATTATATCCCGAGCGAATTTCTTTAGGCTCTTTATAAAGATTATATACTTGAATAATATATCGGATTGATTTGACTATTTTATACGTCTTAGTTTAAGTATATTATAAGATTTATTAATAATAACGCGTATTTAAATACTATATTAATATAATATAGAAGGATAATATAATACTATTAAAGTTTAATATTAAATAAATAATAGTTAAAAATCGTAAAATTTATTAATTAAGATATTCTGTCTCCTGCAGTTATATATATTAATAGTATATTTCTTATACGGAGGCTGCCGTAAATTATTTTATTAATAATTACTAATAATATTGTTAATATTATTATTATTTTTATCTCTCTTATTAACTTTTATACATATTTTGAAATTTCGTATTATAGCTCAAATATATTTAATTTAAGAAGCGTTAAAGTAGTCTATTACTCTAGAATACAAATATATTAACGAAGTTGCTATTACTTTAACCCGGTTTTAATTATTCTTTCTAATTTATTTAATTGTTAGAATATTTTTGAATCTATTAAAATAAAATATTATATTATATAATATATTTCTTTATTTTATTTATTATATTTCCGGTATAAGATAATCTTTAATTTCAAATAATCCTACGAAAAGTCTGCTATTATATATATAATCTAAGTTTCTATTTTTGAATTAGACTCGTAGGATATTATAGAAGTAATTTATTATATTAGGGTAAAAATATTTATCGAGTTTAATATAAAAATAAATAAAGGTAGCGTAAAAAGATTATTCGGATAATTGCGATAGTCTCTTATATAAAACTTGATAATAATAAGCTACCAAAGAGGTTCTCTTGTTTCTTTAAGAAGTAGCAGTTTTTATATTAAATAATTAATAAAACCGGTTTTTAAGTCTTATCCTTTTAATAATATTATAATATCGAGAATAAATAATATTTGAAGTTATAAAATTAAATTAAATATAAATATTAATATAAATCCTTTCCGGTTAATATAATTTAGCGAAATCTAAATTTATATAAATAAGATTAGACTTTAATATATAAATATATTATTAATTATATAGGGGAATATCTATTAATTATAATTAATTAAATATAGGGCGGAGAATAAAAGCTAATTATAAACGATTAAAGGTTTCTTTAAAGTCTTGGCGTATAATAAGGGCCTGTATATATATATATATTTAATACTTTTATTTGCCGAATAAGGTTATATATTTTCAATTCTGAAATATCGCGTTTTATTTAAAATAGACTTCTGGCTTGCTTATTAATATTTATATTAAAAGAGTTTTTATCTTATTTAACAAAACAAGAAATGATTTACCTCTAGTTACTTAAATACGATTTAATAGAAATAAGTTTATTAATTATAATTATACTTCGTTAATATTTTAATATTCGTTCTAAAATAGATTTTTATAATAAACGAAAAACCTATAAACAAAGAAAGATTTAATACTTTTAATATTATATATTTCGGAGCAGACGAATTATTCTCCCTGAAGACTTAAGCCTAATTTGATAAAATCTTTATATAGTTATTATTAATTAATTAACCTATTAAGTTTTTTTTATATTATATTACAGAAATAATAAAGCTCGATTTAATATAAAATTTTTATATTTAATAATATATTTATATTAAAGATATATAATAGGAACTCCCTTCAGATTTACAGTCTAGCGATAATAATTCAAATTTAATAATAAATTAGCAAAAATATAAGTAAAATATTATTATTTAAATTTCGATTAAGGTCTAGCTAATCAAAATCTTGGTTAAATTGTTGGCAGTAGGCGTAAGGACTTAGGAGATCGAAGCGTAGATCTTCTTCTAATTATAAAGAAAAGGAAGTATCAAGTTTACAGTAAATATAGCTGATTTATATATAATCTAATAAGCGATATATTTATAATTATTACTAATTAAGGTAAATTAATTTTCTTTAATAGTAGAAAATTTGAAGCAAAGAAACGAATTATTAACGGCTCGATTACTTCTAATATATCTTTCGGTAACTTAGCTTATATTTTGGAATTTACGTAGTTTAACGAAAATAAATATAAAAAATAGCTAAACGTCTTACGATAAGAGAGAAGCTACTTAAATAAAGGTTTATCAAAATTTCTTAACGCAACGCTGTTCGAGAAATAATACAAATATAACGGATACTCTATTTAAGTTCCTTTTGCTTTCGGTACGTACGGCATAATTTATTCTGCTATACGATTATCGGAAGGAACAAGTAGAATATCGCCGGGTATAGTAATAATTATAAAGCGAATCAAATAAATATAGAGTTCGCTCGAAATAATTAGATTTGAAGTTGCAATTTACAAAAAAGTTATTAAATATATAAATAATAATTGAAAATCCTTTTCGATATTAAAAACTAATTTATAATAGAATAATATTTATAACTTTATCGAAGCCGTTTATTTAAATAGCGATACTTCCTTATTAAATTTAAATAAAATTAATAACGTTTACCTATTCTATAAGCTATTAGCTAGAGAGATATTTTTAAAATTAATCTATTTATATTAAAATATTAAAGTATATATAAATACCTTTTTGCAAATATATTAAAAGATTGCCTATTTATATTTTTATTATATAATATATAAAAACGTTAAACCGGGAAATATTATAACTATTTTATATTATTTTCTATAAGTTATCGTTATAAATTATAATTATATAATATTCGATTATAGATTAATTAATTATAAGAAAAATAGTATCTCTTATTTAGCCCTGAAAGTAATAATATTAAAAGATAAAAAAAATAAGATTTTTAAGAAACCTCCTCCTTGCGATTATTTTTATAATATATAAGGTTTAGAGTTAACAAACTATCAACTATTCCTATATAAGGGTTATATTTGGGGAAATAATATAAATAAAGATAATTATATCGAGATTCTTTTTTAACTTAAAAATCGAAATAATTGCCTATTAGTATATAACCTTTTAATTAAAATACTAACTTAAGTATTTTAAAATAAATCTTCGATATCCGATATAGTTTCAGATTCAATTTGGAAGAACTAGATAAAAAACGTAAAAAATCTTATATTATAAAGTTAATAATTATTAGTTCGCCTTATAGGATAATCAAATAAGATTATTATTAATTGCAAATATTTATATACAAATTCGGAACTCGAGAGAAATAAGAAATTATCTTTTGAAATATAGAATTATAATCAGATATTATTTAAAGGTAAAAATAATAAAGTATAATAATATAATTCTATATAAATTAGAAAATAACGCTAGAAATATAATAAGTAATCTCTTATATTATTTAAATATTTCCTCGATATTGCTTTTGCGATTCTAATTGATTTTCTTATTCTTAATATATATCGAAATATATCTAGCCGCCTACGGTTAAAAAGTACGTTATATTATATACAATTTTGACTCTAGATCTTTTCGTATATTAAGTTTTATTTTGATTCCCTAAGTTTTCTATATTAAAGTTCTTTTTTATAATAATATATATAAATATAAAACTTTGATTAAAAGTATATTAAGTAATATAATTATAAAGATTAAATTAGAAAGTCTTTTTAATATCCCGCTTTAATAAAAATATATTAATAGTTATAAATCTTCTCCTTATTAATATATTTTATAAATTATAAAGCCTATATATTAAATTTATAGCTAATATACTTCTTTTATAAGCTTTTAATTTAATTTTATATCTTTTATTATTAGCTTTATATCCTTCGTTTTTAGTTATAACTATATTATAATTATTATATCTGAAATTTATATTTTGAAGCTCGCTTTGTATATTATTGCTATTATTAATTATATCGTAATTATTATTATATTCAAGATCTTTTACTTTATAACTTTTATAAATATTTATAGCAACTTCGTTTGTTTCTATTTTTGATATTTATTAGTTCGATATAATTTGTTTCTATATTTTAATAATATTTTATTTCCTTATTAAAGAAACGAGCAGCTTTAAGAGCTATTTATAACCGAAATATATAACAATTTTTAGAGAAAAAGTTAATTCTTATATATAAAATAGATTTAAAAGCTAACCGATCAAATAAGAAAGAAGAAAATATAATAAATTAAAAGATTAATACTTATATATAATTATAATAGTTATTATTAATTATTATATACAAAGTCCTATTTTTGTCTTTAAGCTTCTGATATTAAAGGGTTCTTGATTTACTTCCAAGTTTGGTTACTTTAATTAATATCTTTAAGTAATTAAGTTTTAATATCCTATTTTTTTATAAATTTATTTTTGAAACTCTTAAGTGTTTATAGCTAGGCTTTGAATTAACGAATACTCTTTAAAGCTATATAATATATTTATCCTATTATAAATAATTAAGTTATTTTGTTTAAAGGTATAATACTCCCGAGCAAAGACTTTTCTATAAATAAAATATATATATATATTATTAGACTTTACGTTTTAGCGTTATATAATACCGGCCTATCTTATTTAATATAATAATTATTTAGGTATATAAAAGTATCTAAAGCCCTAAAGACGTTATATTTTAAAGATAATTAATATCGTATTTCCTCTTAAAGGCGATTAATAAGCGCCGGAAGAATAAAATATATAAAATCTTTTAAATCCTATAATTATAAAAGTTATTAAATTTTATAGTTCCCTTATTTCAATTAATTTATTAAGGGCGTTTAAACCTACTTTAGTTAGGGGTAACTAGATCGGGTACTGCGCGCTTATTATCTTAGAAACGTAGCCTTTGTTTTGAATTTTCTATTATCTTAATAGTCCTGAAATCCTAACTATACGATTCTTATATATAGTATTAAATTAATATTTTGCGCTCTAATCGTAACTACGTATAAGGTATTTTCAAAGGGATCCTGAAATACCTTATTTATAAAAATTAAATTAATAAATCGTCTATATTATATTTTTAATAAGGAGAATTTTCAATACCGAAATATATTTAAGCGCTCCTAGCCCTTTTATTTTGTATATATCTTACTACTTTTAGAAATTGCTTCTGAAAATCTATAAATTGTCTTTGGAACCTAATCTTTAGTTTATAAGCGATTTATATAAACTATTCGTAATTCTCGGTACTCGAGAATATAATATATATTTATTATAATATATCTTATTAGGGCTATACTATTAACAATTATTAAAATTGTATATAATAAGACGTAATATATATTGATAGCTCCTAAGGTTGTCTATAATATAATATAAATTATATATATTTATTATTAGAATAAACGATTATTAGGCTTTGTATATAAGTTATTATATAAAATTAATAAACTTTATAATAATCTTCGATTCGGCGGACTTAATTACTATAGAAAGTACTTCTATATAACGGTAAAAATATAATATTATAAAAGATTCTACCTTTGCTATCTCGCTCCGACTTAATAATATAATTATTACTAATAATATTATAGAAACTATTTATCGCAACTTATATTATAAGATTTCGAAATATTATATTATTAATATTTTGACCGGAAGTATTCTATTTAATTTTTATTATAATATAAAGCTTTATTATTTATTATATATTAATTATAATTAGTAAGAATCTACTCTGAATACTTTATTACCCAGTAGTAATAAAAAATCTTATATAATATTTCAATAATTATTCAAATTACCGCTAAATATAACCTTAACAAAATCGAACTATATTAAATCCGTATTATACTCGGCTAATAGGCTCGAATATTAATTTTATGTTATATTAATTAGATCGAAGATTCGAATTTCCATATTAACGAACAGGAATTGAAAAGCCGCCTTCGCAGTATATAATAAATCTTGATAGGGAATAAGCTTTATAGTAAATTCGCCTTATAGCCTAAATCCTATATAATTTATATTAATTAAATAGCCTTTGATATATAAGTCCTCTTATTTATATCTCCTTATAATTATAAACTAATAATTATTAATATATAAAATTATATAAGGTTTTGGTCCCCTTTATTATAGAAATTTTATATAAAATTATACTATTTTTATAAACAAAACTTTATTTAAGTAATAATAATTATAATTATCAATATCTTTTAAGTCAAATATTAATTATATTAAATCAAATATATCGCTACCGAATAATAATGACGATAGAATTAATTCAAATAATAATACGGCAGTATTAGAGATATTATGAGGTCAAAATAAAATATTTATTTACTTTTCCAAAATAGCAATTTATATATTCGAAAGAATATTAAAGGTAGGTTATTATTATATAAGCTATATAATAGCGTATTATCAAAGGAGTTCTATACTTGTTTATTTTAATAATTAATATTATACCGTAGTTATATTATAAATTCTTTAAAATAATATAAACGCTGCTTATTATTTTTTATTTATTTTTTAATACTTTATAATATATTTAGAGTAGGCCTAAACCGTAATAAAACCTTTATTCGAGAATTTGTATATAATTTGAATATTAAAGAAGTCCTTATAATAGTCAAATATTAATTATTATATAATTCGCGAAGCTAGTAAAGTATAAGATTTTCTTATTTTAAGGACGATCCTCTTATTTATATCAAATATAAAAATAATAATCTTAAATTAAGGGACTCTAAGGCGTAATCTTATTAGTTTGTATATAAGATTTTATATAAAATACCCCCGGATTAATAATAAAATATTTATATTCCTAAAGTTTATTACGTTTTCTAGTACTTTAATTCTATTTATATTATTATAGAATATATTTCTGGTAGAATACTTTCTAATCTACTCGATAATTAATCGGAATTCGGAAAAATCTCTTAGCAGATTTACGATAAAATCGAATAGGCTTTGAGATTATTCCTTTCCTTTTTAATTTTAAAAAATATTCTATTAGGCTTCCTGGCGGTAATATTATCAAATATTTATTATTTAATTTTTATTGCGTTTTAATTAAATACGATTCAATAAACATATTAAAATAATATTTAAATAAGATACTAATTCAAACCCGTTAACCCTTTATATTAAGTTTATATCGAAGTTTATATTAAATAATCAAATATATAAATCGTAACTTTGATTAAGTCAACTATATTAATAATATCATTTAAACGGAATTTATATTTTGTATTTTTAGATTTATATAAAAGCAATTTTATATTTACTAATATAAATAGTTTATTTATAATAAATTTCGAATAAACTGCCTTTTTGCTTTTTAACTTTATATCTTTTGTTATATTATAGTAATATTATATTTATAAGGTATTCCGAAACAAATTATCTCTACTATTTTAGAATATTAATATTATAAAGTATATTTATAGTCTGTTTACCAAAAGCTAGAAGAAGATTAATATATAATAATTACTATCGTATATTATATTTGACTATTAATATTTTATAAAATTACCTTTAGAAAAAGGCCAAAAGACTAATAACTGAGCGCAAAGCTAATTTAAATTTTATATATATAATTTTATGCGAATTCTTATTAATTATAAAGCTTAATAAAATAAATATAAATTTACTTAAGGAAATAATATATATATTACCGAGTTCGAAGAAAGAAAAGGAATAGAAAAAAATTAAATAAAGGAAAAGATATCAGTTTTATAGGCGCTGCTATTTATATCCGGTATTAATATTAAAAAAGTTTAGCTAAACCTCTTCCTCGGGTTCTATTTTAAGATTAAAGTTTATTTGCTATTATTTAACTATTTTCTTAAATAACCTATCTCAATTTTTTAAGTTCTATGGCTTATCTTATTCCGCTAGGACCTATTCTATAAGGGTTTAGAGGTACCTTTTGTATTTTCTTAAGTTTTTGAAGGAGATACGTTCAACTTAAATATATAAACGAATATCATTAAACGCTATACCGGAGGATAAAATAGGCTATTTTATATTTTTTATAATTTTTATAAGTTTTAATATTAAGATTTATATATATTAATATAAAAAGTTATATTTAATATAGAAACAACCTTTATAAAATAAAAGTAAAAGCGTAAATAAATTAAATTAAAATTATTTTAAAATAAATTTAATATTCAAATTCGGATAAATATTATAAATAATAATATAAATAATATAAATATTATAAATAAAATAGCCTCAGAATTATTTAATTATTATTTATATTATTATTTCTAATTACCCTTTCGATTTTAATATTTATAAATTCTACTTCGAGTAAATAGTTGCTAATTATTAAATATATTAATTAGAAGTTCGTATTAATTTATATAGAATAAGGTTTAGATAAAACTTATTTTCGATTATACTTTGATAACTTAATTATTATAAAAACTAAAATCTTTGTAAAGATTATTATTTTATATAATATTTAAATTTGGAATAGAAAATCCGTTAGCTTTTATAATTATTTATATCAATACAATATAAATTTATATCGAGTTACTTTATATAAATAGAATAGCGTAATATAGAATATTATCTATAAGGTTTGTTAATATAATCCGTTTATATTAAGTTTATTCGTTTATATTACCTTAATTAGCGAGTAGGGAGTATTTCTTTTAGATATTGTTATTTGATTTATCTTAAAATTTACGCTATAAGCTTCGGTTAATCTGTTTTAATTTATCCTAGCTCGTTCTTTTCTAGAAATAATATTAATATTATATAGCCGGTAATGATTCCGTTATTTTGGCCTGAAACGATATAGGCCGGTCAATATAATCTAATAATACGATATTAGCTTTCAATATTTATATACCTTTTAGTCTGATAATAAAGTAGATCGATAAATATATCTTAATTAGTTATAATTGCTAGCTTTAAATTATATTTAATTAAGAATTTTACCCTTATTAAGTTTTTAACTTTTTGGTATTTATAAATATTTTATTAATATATTTTACTTTCCCTTTAAATCTATATTATAAAGGGTCGTATAAGGCAAATTTATATAAAGATATTTTGTTTTGATTACCGGAACCTAAATTTTTATTATTTAAAATAAATAAACTTATTCTAGCCGGGACTTAAGCTTTTAAATAATAACTTTTAATAGTTAAATAAAGATACGCTAATTAATATTAAGCAAAAAATAGTTAAAATATAATTATATTAATATTAACTTTATTACTACTTATAAGCTAATCCTTCTTTTTTAAAATTTTATATTTATTATTTATTTTAAGCTAAATTAATAAGAAACTCCGAATAATTTATATAATTTGCTCTATTTAACCGATATTTTAGTTTATATAATTATAATTTATTTAGTTAAAATTATTGAATTTAGCCCTATTTTCCTTCTTATAATCAGGGTATAAAACGTATATAACTTTATTTATAAGAAAACGTCTTATTAAAATATTTAATATTAGTTATATTTTCTATAATAGTTTCGATAGCCTTTGTTAATTATATTCCTAACTTATTAATTACGACCTATTTTCTAAACCCTATTATATAAAAGATATTTATACTTATTTATATATAATATATATTCGAAAAGAGCCTTTTTTTCGCAAAGAGTAAAATATTATTAGCTAGCTATTTTATTTCTTTGTATAAGCTTGCTTTAAATGTAACGCTACTTCGTTAATCTGCTAAATTAAAAGGGGATAAGCTTATTATTATAATTTATAAAAATATTATATATAAAAATAAAGTTTATATTATTATATATTAATATTTTTCGCCAATTAATTGTTAGCTAGGGTAGAATTTTATAAATATATAAAGCAAATTAAGTATTATTTTAAACTATTGGTATTAAACAATCCAAAGGAGTATTCGAAAAGTAATAATAAATTTATAAATATATATATATTAGAATATTACGGCTATATATTCGATCTTACGAGTTCTCGCGCTAAAATATTTTATTATTATAACTATTTTATAGGAATATAGTCTAAAATAAGGTTTTGGAAATATAGAAGTAAAAGATAATAATAATATATAAATAATAATATATATAAGAATATACTCCTTTGGTTTAATATATAAGTTAAATATAAATACGAAATTGACAACGAAAGATTATAAAAGCTTATTTAATTAAAGAGTATTTATTATATAAATATAGGAAATCCGTTCCTTTACGGACTTTATTTTATTCTGTTAATAATAATATATATAACTTATAAAATTCCTTTTATTTTTGGTTAATTATATAAGGAAAACCTTCGCTTAACCTTCCGCGGTCGGGTATTATTTTTTACCTTTCTAAATATATAAATAGAAGGTTTTCTGGTAACGTATTAAGATAATAAATTACCCTTCTTATTAATATAAAGGATATACGCTATATCTCGCGAATTTCGCTTTAATTATCGAGATAAATAATAGCCTTTTAGATACCTTTAGTATTTTAATTGCCTTGCCCCGCTAATAAACAGGCGTATTTCTCTTTAGTACTTAAGCTTGGATATCCTTTCAATATTAATAATTAAATTACTTAATAAGTTTTACAGGAAGATTTTTCTTATTATATTAAATATTATATTTAAATTTATAACTAATCTGGTAAATAAAATATTATATAATATAATAATAACTTCGGTTCTTTAAATATTACTTAAATAGCTTAATTTCGGGAAATATATTATGAACAGAATATAATTATAATTAGGATTGGTCAGAATTATTTATACCCTTTTCTAAATCCTATTTTATAATAAATATTAATATCTTATTAAATAGTTAAGATATAAATATTTATTTAATACGGGTTTCAATTTTTGATATATAAGCTTATAATTAAGGAAATCCGATTCCTAATAACAATTGTTATAATAATAATTATTAAAATAATTATAATATTTTATTATCTAATTTAATAAATAAATATCTTTATAATAATCGTATATTATAATCTAGTTATCGAATATAAATTTAGCTAGTATTTAAATCTTAATATTAATAATTTTTATATTAATTAATATAATAAAACTCAGAAATGTCGTTATAGTTATAAGTAATAATAAGCAAAGAATATTAAAACAATTAATAATAGACTCTTTATTTTATTAAATTAGTATAATTAAGATAGTTAGGCTTTTCTGCTTATTTTACTTAGTTTATTCCTTTATAATTTTATAATTCTTGTCCTTGTCCGGAAGGCGTTCTTATATTATATAATTTTAATATATTATTTTATAATATTTTTATTATTAATTAATAAAATAATAAGATTAAGTTAAGTAATACCTTCGGTAAGTAACTTTTATAATAAATAGTTTATTTTAAAATATTATAATATAATTTATTTACCGGCCTTTTATCAAATTATAAGTATTTATATACTAGGTTATAATATAATACTCCGCGGGTATAGCTTATCGAAATATAATTAACGATATTTAATATTTATATAACAAGAGTTATTTAGAATAAAATCCGAATTAAATATAATAATTATAAAAACCTTATAATTGTATTAACAAGTTATAAGCGATAATATTAATAAGGGCCGGATAGCAAATAATTTAGCAAAAGTTTATAAATATATATATTATTTAAAATAACTATTTTAGGATCCGGTTAGATAAATTCGAGTTATATATATTAAACGGTCGTAAGGAGTTATTAATTATTAATACGGCCGATTACTGCTTCGAAAGCTTATATATAATATTAACTAGTAATATAAAATAATCCTAAATAGCGGCTGCAAAAACTATATTAATAGTTTATAAAATTCTTATAAAGGAAGCAAACGTTCAAAAACAAAGAAAAAAGCTATTAAAAGAATAAATATTTTTGGTTTAAATATTAAATAAGCAAATAATATTAAATATTAAAATATTATTAGAATAATATAATCTTTCCAATTTTAACCTTTGCTAATTCTTGCAAGATTTATTCTTATATATAAGCTTTAATATCTAATATAAAAGATAGTATTTCGAATTATAAATTTTATTTTTAGGATTTATTTTGCTTAATTATATTTAATTTTTATATTAAGATCCAAAGCTTACTTCTAATTATTACTAAAGACAGAAATAGTAAACAAGTTACAAATCCTTAACCTATATTGTTATATACTTTATATAAATAATATATAAATTACTATCGTCGAATAGCGAGATTAGGAAAGTCTTAACGGCCTTTTGTAACGCCTTAATAATAGAAGCCTAAAACCGAATATTTAGTTTTAATATTTAACCAATTTTTCGAATTAAATATTAGAACGGTAGCTTATAAATAAGGAACTTTATATTTCTTTAATATTATTAAATTTCTTATAATATAATAATACTTTGTAAAACTATATTAACAAAATCTTATATATAACTAACAAGTTTGTACTAGATTTATATTTATAACGCTATTTGACTCAAATAATAATAATTAATAATATAATTAATAATATCTTTTATAATACCTTGCTTATAATAATCTAGCAAAATACTTATTTAATTTTATAAAGGAAGTTAATAGAAATCCTATAGACGAAGAAGTATTTAATACCTTGCTATTATAATAAAGCCGTTAAGTATTATAAAAAAAAATATATAATATCGGGATATTTATTTATATAAAAAAGGTAAAATATATTGTTAAAAGATATATATAATATAATAATCCTTTATAACCCTGTTTATTTACAAGTTTAATAAAAATATATTATAAAGACTATCAACTTTACGCTATCTGTAATATAAATAGATCTCGATATCTATCTCTTATAACCGATAATTAAGCTTCGAAATAAAGTAAATATTAATTCGCTGCTAATAGCAATATCAAAAGGTCCTTATCTTAATCGTAACTCTCTTAAGGCGTTTAAGGATATAGATATCGCTGCCGGTATATACGAATAGCTATATATATTTTAGCGTAAGCGCTTTTATAATGAAATACTACCGAAACGAATATATTTAATTATATATCCCTTATTTTAATATAATAAGTTTTGTTTAAGTTTCCTATAGATTTCGCAATCTAATATAAAATATTTTTTGTTACCGGAATTATACTTAAATTAAGTATATCTCTGTATATATCGTTTTAGCTACCCTTTTTAATCGTAAATAAGGGCGAGTTAAGGAATTTTCCCTTTATAACTTTATCTCGATTACTTAGTAAGACAAAATTAGGCTTTAATTGTAATAAAAGCCCTTAATTAAATAGTAAGGATATTATAATATATTAAGACGGATTAGGGGGAAAATAAATAATAATAATAAAATATACCCTTAGAAAATATCTTATATAATTAAAGACCGAATAATATAAGGCTAGCAAGTACTTAAAGGGGTATATATATTCTTTAAAAGGCGATCTTACCGAAAAAAGATAAAAACAGGTAATAAAGTAAATAATAGAATCAGGAAAGGGACAAGAGATCTTATAATCGTAAAAGCAGTAAGTTTCTCTATTAATATACTTTCCCTAATCGGGTTTGATTTACTTTTTTACCTTTATGTTAATTATATTAGAGATTAAGTAACGGATTAGGTAGCGGAATAAAATAATAAATAAAGTAATAAGTAGAGCGGTAAGTAAAACGGTAAATTCAGCAACAAGTTCAGCAATATTTTTATATCAAATTATTCAAATATCTGAATAAATAGTAATTAAAATATATATATTTTTGATTATTTATTATATGTTTTTTTTGAGGCTGTTAGCTATTATCTTTATTTTATATTAATAAGTTATTCTTTATCTTATTTATATAATATTCAAAAATTTTCGATTATTTCGATTAAGCGCTTCAAAGATCTTTTAATTGCTTAATCCTAGGATTATTTAATTTTATTGTTATTATTAGCTTTGGGCGAAAGGCTTTTAAATATTATTATATATCGTTTTTTAATTATTTTCTTTTATTGAAATATATTTCTTTACACTTTGAAAAAGGATAAAAATAAAGATTTTATAACTATTATTTAACCGTCTATATAGAAGTTTCTTTTATTAGGAATTTAATAAAGTTTTATTAATAATATTTTTAGGTAGTTTCTTAAGATATTAAAGTCAAATTGAGCTTTTTGCTTAGCTTTTTTCGTTTATATATTATTATTAGCAGGATTTAGCTTTAATAATAATCGAATAGGATACTAAGCTAATAGAAAAACGTTATAATCTGTATTAACTTGCTATAATATTTATTATTAGTCCGTTCAAAAAAGATATTATTATTCTTAAAAACGAAAAAACGGGTTTCTATAACTTCAAATATTTTAGCCTAAAAAATACTATTCAATTTCAATTATTATATAAAACCTATTAAATAAAATATAAAGGGATTTAATTCGCTTTTAATAAAAAGAGGAGCAAATTAAATACAAAAGGTATTTAATAATCTTTTAATATAAATAATATAACCTTTAGATATATTAATTAGTAGAATTAAAAGCTTTTGCAAAAAGCTACCTTCGATATAATTAATTAATATAACTTGAAATATTAATAAGTTATAAAAGTTTTTAGGCTTCTGTTAAAATTAATATAATAAAAGGATTATCTTTTTTAAGTCTTGATATTTATTAAACCCGCTCGGAAGTTTAATTTAATTGATATTAATCCCTTTAAATAAGATAAATTACTAAAAGATATTAATATTTATTTCGGAACTAGCAGGCAGAAATAATATAATAACCGCGGAATCCTATATAAGTATTCTTTCCTCTTTTATAAACCTTTTAATATTAGAAAATTTATAATAGCTAATACTGTCGCCGGCGAATTGGGTTTGGATATATATACTCTTTTATTAAGATCTAAAGATATTATAAAAGTAGAATTTATATTATTTTTATTTATAACTTTATATTTATATTTGATCATTTTTGAAAATATTAATAAAGTTAATTTTGATTAAAAGTGCCTTATAATTAGTAAAATATTATAAAAAACTTTTTATATATTAAAAGTTAATATATTTTTCTTAAGGTTTTTAAATATTATAAATAATATAAATACTCCGGAAAAAAGAGTTTTAATAACAAATATTAATTATTATAATCGATTAAACGAGGCAATTAAACGCCTTAATAGAATAAATATTTATTTACATTTCGACTTAGCTTCTCGGGAAAATATAAATTTTATTTTTATATAGATTTATTAGTATACTTTGCCTCTTAAAAGGGTTAATTATATTACCGAATTCGATATTAAGTTGCTTATAGAGTTTGCTAATAAGTTTTTATTAAGAGTTCTAGAACGTTAATTATCGTATATTAAAATACAAAAGTATTTAATTTAACGAAGCTATTCGTTATAAACAATATTAAACTAACTTAATATATAATTAAAGAATAAAAATTAATTTAACAAAAAGCAGAAAGAATGATAAATAATTAAAGTAATACCCGAAGGCGCTAGCAGTACTTATATAAGCAATTAAAGAATAAAATTGAAAATAAGAAGGGCTAAAAAGTCGGACTAACTTGTTATATAAAAGTAAAAAATTATATAATTAAGTAATAAATTTAATGTAAAGTTTCCCTTAGCAATAATTAAGTTTAATTATATAAAATATTCTATATTTAATATATATATACGGGAATTATAAAATAATTAATATATTAAAAGAAATATTCTTATATAAATTATAAACCTTTATATAATTTTATAAGTAATATTTTTGAATCTAAAGCCTTCTTATAATCGCGAAAGATATAATAATACTAGGAAATTATAACTTAGAGAAATTTTTTTGGGAAAAGAGATAAATATAATAATATATTTATAAAATTATTTATTTATTTTATAATTAAATTATTTCAAATTTACTTTCAAGATAATAGCAGCTTGGGTTAAAATAAAGCAACTAAGTCGTTATAATTATATTAAAAGCAATATTTAAAGTACGTAATAACGTACCTTTGCTAGTGTAAATAATTAACTTGTTTCGATATTTTATAATATAATATATTTCTTTTATTAATTTATAGGCTTTAGATATTTTCAATTAATTCCGAATATCAATATAATATCTAAGCCTAGTCAAAGAATAATATTAATATAACTTTAGACTATTAGAACTTTATATTTAATTATAATCCGATATAAATTAAAAGTTAACTACGCCCTTCGGAGTTATTTATCTATTTAATTTTATTATTAATTATTATTTAGACTTTTAAGTTAAGGTTTTTTATAAATCGGTAATATTACGCCTTTATAATAACTGTTTTAAAGCAAAATTAGTATCGAGGCTATTTATTAGCTTAATATTATTATAATATTTATAATTAATATAGTTAAGTAAATATATAAAAGTTAGTAGTTGATTATAATAGCCCAATCAAGGCTCTTAAGGCTTTACTTCTTAATTTCGGCTTATTAATTAAATTTAACTTTATATTTAGCCTTTTAATATTAAATTATATAATTATAATTAAAATATAATCCTATTAATATAAAGAAAACTTTAATTATTAAAGTAAATAATATAATTCGTTTATTCCTTTTATTATAATTGCTTTTTAATTCGGTATTTATTTTGCTTTTAAGTCCTAGCTTATAAATCGAGTATTTTAATAATTATTATAATAGAAATAAAGGTTATTAGCTTTAAAAACTTATATAAGCCGAGTCTAATTAATATAACCTAGTTAATTAAAGTATAATTAACAAGAATAATATTAATAATTTATTTAATAATTTAATACCGAATTATAATACGGGAAATTAATACTTTCCTAGAAATATAAAGTATTTATTTAATTAATTATTATTATAAGAAGATCAGTTCTGGTTAAGCCCCGCCCTTTATATTAATATTATTATTATAATTAAACTAATTATTTATAACTTTTTGCAGAATAAGCGGTTATATAAACTCGATTATAAAGCAAATTAGAAAATTAATTAAAACGTAATATATCATAATTACGAATTATAAAAATATAAGGAAATAAAGTTAAAAGGAAAGCAGTAAAGAAAAGAAGAAATAATAATACCAGAGCTTTAAATATATATACCGGTAATAATAAATAAAAGTTATTTATAAATAAAAATAATAATAAAATAAACCTTTTCCGGACTATTAAAGCTTATAATATTCGTCGGAAACTTCGGATATAAACCTATATATATAATTATAAAGTAATATTAAAAAAGGCGATATTTATAAATTAAATAAATAAAAAAAAAAGAAATATAAAACAGGTTATAAAGAAACTAATAAGATTTAAAATATTAAAGAAGAAAAAAAATAAAATTAATAAAAAAATAAAGAAAATAATAACAATATTAAATATTATTTATATATTCGCTGCTTTTCCTTAAAAATTATATATTCGAAACCTAATAAATATAATTAATAGTTAGATTATATTTTATATAAGGCTTATTTAATTTATACCTTTTTTTAACCTGAAATCTATTTTGCCTTATTAATAAGCCTAACCGGACAATAAAATATTTATTAAAGTAGAATATAGTTAGGCAGCAATTATCTTTTAGTAACTATAGCTAAGCCTGGGGGGCCCAAGCTAAATCCTAGGTAACAACTTCGGAAGTATTAAGGTAATACTCAAGCGCTACTCCGTCCTACTCCGGCTAATGCAGCTGTTGCTCCAGTCCAAAGACAGAAATGGAATTTGGTAAGAGGACTTTTCATAGTGAACTATTAACGGTAAAAGATAGGGTCCTCGGGTGGGACAAAAATAGCAGATGATACTACGATAAGGCAAGGAACGGCGTTCTCGTACCTTCTTAGGTTAGAGTATAAGCCCACGAATGAGGGGCACGGCCTTGGCGGTAGCCTGGAGGGGTTTGTTGTTTAGGGTGGGGAGGTGGCTCGGGGTGTCGTCGTCGGCGGGGCCTCGTCATCCTTCAGAGCATCATCTCGTGGTTCTTCCACTAAAGTGCGATGCAGCAAGTATGGATGTGAGTTGCTCTCAGTGGTATTAGCATTCCTTTCTCTCGCCCGAGTATGTATATAAGTACCCTGGCAGCACCCCTTAGGAATTGAATCTCGCTATCCCCACGTGCCAACATTGCTCACCATTAATTCATTCCTTCTGCAACCTGTCTCATGATTACCCCGTCCATTGTTGTAACGACGTTCGACATGGCTTCAGATCCAAATCACCCATACGCCACCGGCTCTAAGTCCCAGGAAGCATATGTCGACCTCTATGATGCTTCCCCAGTGGGAGCCCCTCCGCCATACACCCCTGGCGTTCCACAAGTCGCCGCCGAGGGCAAGGTCGTGCACCGTCCTGAACTGCAGACCACTTTCTCCCAGGAGGGCATGATACCACAGCCCTTAGCAATGGCATCGACGCCTCCTCTTCCAGAAAGATCGAGCCTCCGTCCACGATCGCAAGAAGTCCCAGAAATCCGGGGACATGACAACACCAATGCGGGAAACCCTTCCAATAAGCCTGCGACGCAGCTTCTACAGACCGCTGAGGATGAACCGGCACCACCGATGCAGCTGGCGCCCCTACATGGGATCGAAAAAGACCGACCACCTCTTCCACCGCGACCCTCATCCACCGACTCAAACGACGACCCTTCAAACCCAATCCATTACGCTCGAGACCCTCGCAAGTTGATCGCTTACCTCGTCCCCTTTCCCAAACCCCACATCGCTGGAGTGAATCCAGCAAAAATCCCAGACAGATTTCTCATATACACACCGCCGCCACCACCCATCGCAAAGCCTGCAGAAGGCGAGAAAGAAGCAAAGATTCAGAAAGTCCAACGCAAATGGCAAGAGGAGGTACGTCAGGCCAAGACAAGTACCGCCAAAACCGCTAGTTGGAAGGGCGTGAAAAGCAAAGCAACGCGAGGTATCAATCAGGCCGTTGGATGGGTAAGCACATCCAACATTGATTTCCTCAACCGTGTTCCCGGTGGCAGAGCCTCTTCACCCGATACGCACCATGAGGACAACATTCCAGAAGGAGAAACGACGCACAAGACGGTCGGCTTGGAGGAATTAGTCCTGATCTATCCATCTTCTTTCGTTGCAAGTCCAGACCAAATCAAATCCGAATTCATCAACACGATGATGAGAACAAAGTCGAAGGCTCAGAAAGATGCAGTCATAGCCACTAGCCTGCTACCCGTCTCCCTGGCTGTCGATATCCTCGCGACAGTGATCTGGCCATTCGGTGGTCTGTTCGAGGTGGACAGCGTCTGGGCTTACACCACCATCCGAGGAGCCAAGACAGCCCGATCAGTAACCAAGAGATTAACTTCCACCATCTCGTCGAATCCCAACGAGCATGATACCGCCGACGAGCAGAAATTCAACGACACAACAGGCAAGAAAGAAAATACCCTGCACCTCCGCTTCACCCAGTCACCCCGCCTTGACATCCTGGACCGCTACCTCGCGGCCAAGTGCTCGCAACGCGACTACACCATGTTCCCTAACAAAGGCAATGTTGCACCCACGGAAACGCAAGTGCTTTCGGCAATTGGCTGGGCGCCTTCGAAGGCGGGGCAGGTGGATCGGAATTGGGAGGATGAGCAGTGGGAGACTGAGGAGGTGAAGGATGACTTGAGGAATACGTTGGCTAAGGCGGCGAGGGAGTGGGGTAAATGGGGTAAGGCTTTTTCTAAAAATCCGGAGAAGGCGGTGAGGATGTAGATGGTGATGCTTGGACGAGGGAGGGTGGTCTTTTGGTGAGTGTATTAAGAACTGTGGGAGCATTGCAGCTTAGAGAATCTAATGCACAGTTGTGACCGCTTTGCGGTAAGCAATTTCCTGGCTGACTGATTAGCTGTCCTTCTACATCAAATTGTTTTGGTTCAGCGATTGACTGATCAAATCACAACGCCCTATGACACTAGGTCACTTAGCCTTTGTAAGATTCTTCTATAGCAGGATCCCAGTTTCCCTCTTCTTCCTCATCTAAGTATGTTTGATCAAACGACTGGCTGAAAATCCAAAGCGTGGCACCCTGGCACCAAAGTCTTCTGAGCCTGGGCGCTGGCTAGCCTTCAGGGTCGTAACGATATGCCCCCGTTTGCCAACCAAAGTCAAAGTCTTATAAGGGCACGAAGTGCACATCACATATTGCCCTCCAGAGACTTCGCTACCTTGAGGAGCTCGCCTTTATCTGTAGATTCGGTGCAGATGTAGTTGAACACCGAGTGCCATAGCTGTAACTTGCCATGCTGATTGCAAAGGCAACCATGCCTTATGTTGCTCCTATGTAGAAGTTTGCTCCAATGCTTTTGGTTCCGGTGAACGGACGCCAGAGTAGCCCCCCGCGATTCACCGGACGTCGTTCAGACACTGAGAAAGGCGGCGCTGCAAGCTCTATGATGGTAGTTGTAATCAAAGGCCGAGAAGATGCCAACGAGGTGGACCGTGGTCGCAAGGACGACGAGAACGTGGAAGATCGAATGCGAACAGCCCCAAAAGTCGAAGCGGCCCGGCTTCAGGGACTCCGGTATTCGAGTCTGATATATAAGCAATCAGCACAGACATCGAACACGAATATTGCAGCCACGGTCTTGTTCCACGATATAGCTTACCGCATAGAAAAAAGCGCCGAGCAGGAGGCAAAACCCTTCACCGATGTAATATACGATACCGGATTGCTTCACCATCTGCTGGAGCCCAAAGAGCTGGATTCCATGTGCCAGCGGTGCGAATCCAGACAAGCCCGTACCGACAAAGGCGACGACGCGGAACGTTCGCCATCGAGGACCTTGGAACCTAGGGCTCGCCACAATGACAGCGGTTGCGAACCCAAGCGTCCAAATCTGCGTCAGATGCAAGTATCAGCAACTTGCGAGCCCGTGGACTTGACAAGTAGAAAGTAGGGTACGCTACGGACCATGCCCCAGTAAGCTTTTTGCAGCTTGGACTCACAGTAGAAAGCCAGATAGATGCCCGATACGAAGTCCCCGAGGGTCAAGATGATGATGCCGACGAGATCGGCGCGGAGCCAGAGCGCGGAGACGGGCTCGGAATGGTTCATGAGGGTGTGGTACGTGACTGATAAGCCCAGACATGCTGTCGCTGCGAAGAGGAAGAAGGCGAAGATGAGTCGGTCGCCGTAGGTGGCTTCTGGGAATCGATTGTTCATGTAGTGGAAGAGGCCAGCCTCGGCGATTACGCAACATAGGGTTGGGATCAAGTGTGTGTATATGTTGAGCGTCTCGTTGTGGAGGGAGGCCCAGCTGGCGAAGCAAGCTTGGGTCGATTTGGTCTCCGGACGATATCCGTGGCGGATGAAGTGGTTGTCTTGATGCCAGGCTGGTATTTCATCGTAAGAAAGGAGCCGGGCACGACTTCGACCGTTTTCGATTTGCCGCGCTTGAAATTCGGGGATACCCTTGACCTCGACCGCTTGCGCGGCTTCTTTTCGCAAGCGGGGCGTGGAAGTCATCTGTTCTGCGGGCAGGAGGAAGGTTGTACAATCACGGCTATGGGGGAAGAGAACGGGGCAAGGAATCTTTAGATAGCTTGTTCGACTCTCAACGAAGCTCACCCGACATTTTCATGTAGTACCAAACATGACCCCTCGATTAGCCATCTCAAATTCATGCAGCTTCAAACCGCGCGCTTCAACCGAGTATTGTTGTAGGTAATATTACACGTGGGATTTGATTCCTTCCCAACACGAACTGAAATAATCTTGTGAAAGGCGGTTGGTATATTCTTTTCGCTAATGAAGTCATTTTTTGGGTCTCCGACATTACTGCCGCTTGGTACCGCGCTGGTCGTTTGCAACGCATGTTTCATTGGATTTTCTATTCCTCAATGCTAGAACAGACAGAGAGGGTTAGGCAGGAAAGGTAGGCTGCTAGCAGGCCGAAAGAGCTACCACTGAGGGCCGAATTCTGGAGCATACTTCCGCTGGCGGTGACTTACGCTGCCGCGAGAGGGTACCTCATCGCGAAAGTTCTCTTAGGCTTGGGGTCCCAGGAGCCCAGCGCTTACGTCCGAGTGAAGTAGTCGTCACTCCTGCCGCACTTTTGACAAATGAGATCTGTAGAAAAGGGTGGACTTGCCGTTTGATAAGCCCCCATGCAAGCTGTGGCTCACTGTCTATTCTGCAACCCTGCTCATCTGGTAACTGTTCCTCCTAGTTGCTTGCTGCAATTTGTGTGATGGATGCTCGCGCAAAGTGGAGTTGACCTACCACTGACCATCTCTTATTAATGTTGAAAGAATCAAGATTATATAAAAAGAGTAAAAGAGATGGAACGAGGGAATGAGAATGATAAAGAACAGAGCAGAAGTCTGATAAGAAGATCAGCAGTACTTCAATATACAGTAATGGGTGTTTTCAAAGTACTGAATAGTAAATCCTCCATCACGAAGAATAAGACTGAGTGCGAAGCAAGTCAACGGCTGCCATTCCCGTTTGAGTCGTTTTTCATTTCCCAACAGACCCGGACATTAGGCTGATAGGGCCGACGAAGCTAACAATTTGATCCCACCGACGAGCGACTCTGCCTTTTCTTTCAAGTCAGAAACACTTCGAGTTTCGACTTCATTTCTCTTCGTCTCTAGACGTACAGGGCTACGATTCTCTTCCGGGTTACTTAGGCATCAATGAACCGTCTGACTCTCACACAATGTCTTCCGGTTTTGTTTCAGGCGGAACAGCCGACAACCCTATAGAACGTGACGACGACTGGCTCAAAGCCCAACAAGAGATCGAAACTAATAGACGCGAAAGAGAGGAAGAGAGCAAGCAAGACGAGGGCAAGACGCTTTACGAAGTCCTCCAGAACAACAAAGGTGACAAGCCATCGTCCCTACTTTCTGTTTAAGGCATCGAATTACTGACATGTTAGGTGATATGGATTTGCTCTAGCCGCCAAACAAGAAGCTTTTGAAGAATCCATCAAGCTTAAGAACCAGTTCCGCAACCTCGACGAGGACGAAATCGAGTTTCTGGACTCGGTACTTGAATCGACCCGAGCAAAGGAAGCAGCTGTGAGGAAGGAGACTACCGAGCAGCTGGACCTTTTCAGGCGCCAGCAGGAGGAGGCAGACAAAGCCTTGCTAGAGCAAGCTGGAGATGAGCAGGAGTTTGAGGAGGGAAAGCCGGGAAGCCCCACTACTGAGTCACGGTGGTCTGTGAATGCGAAGAAGAGGAAGCGTGTCAAAGAGAAAGAGGGTCTAAAGGGTGTCAAGCTTCGGAAGTCATCATCATCAACACATGACAAGATTGCCACGCTAGCCAAGGTTAGGGGTGATAGTGTTCCTTCGCCCAAGCCGGAGACTTCGAACTTCACCGAAAACACCAAATTGGACGACAAGGCATCCTTGTCATCTTCACATCTCCAAACGGCAAAACCTCCAAAGCACTCTACTACCATTACAAACGCGACCAAACCAGCACAAGGACCAACACCGGGCCTAGGCTTGGGCGGCTATAGCTCCGATGAGGATGATTGATATATCAAACCCCTCGAGTGTTGAGACAATCAATGCTGGAGAATTCAAGTCTTGTGATCGATATCTAGCTTGAGATCACATATTGCTAATATCAATATTGCTCATCCCTTGCTTTGCCTTGTACCTTCTATCTTGGCAAAGCGCTGTAGGAAAATACTCAATACCTTTGTTCCGCCCTGTTCTCGAGAAGCTTTTCTTTGTACATTGAGGACACGCACAAAGCCATGTCGACAATGCTAGCCTCGCTCTGGAGGACATATCCCTCAGCCTTTTATGCCGTCAGACTCGAGGAATTTGGACGGATTTTCGCACCAATTGTCTGCCGCATCAAAGACAACACAGCACAACGATTTTCTGTCGCTTTTTACTCAAGCCCGGATGACGCAACCCCAAAGCCTACGAGGTTCGACAACCTCTACTACAACCACTCAACTTGCTCCTAGCGTCGTCGCCAGTGCAAGTAGAAGCCGTAGCGAAGATGAGGCTCATAATGGCACATCGCTTGTAGCACGAACAGTGAATGCGAATGCAGTCCGAGCACACTCTTCTACCCACCATACCGGAAATCGATTGCCAGAAGCAAGTAAACGGCATCCTGCTGGTGTTGCACCATCCGCGACGCCCACGCGCAGAGACGCAGATTTCGACTTCCTGGTCCACGGGCTGAACAGTGTTGTGATCAAGGATATGGCGGTAGAGGATTCTAAGACGCTTCAGCTTCCAAAGGGCTATCCTATGGACTCGGAGGTTCAACCTGCTTTCTCTTATGCAGAGAGAGCCAAGGTCACGGCGCATGTGAAGCGAAAACGGCAGGAAGGGGTCCTCAAGAAATCGAAGCATGAGTGGCGAAAAGATCGGTACGGTTTTCGACCACAGGAAGTCAATTGGACCGGTGCAGTGTCCCTTGAAAATTGTCGCCGCTCCAGTCTCTCGAACGACATACATCCACTCCTTGTTCGTTCTCGCTTTGATGATACCCCGGACGCTATCTACGACCGATTGATACCCGCTCTTCGTCTCGCAACAATGTTTCTTACTCAGCCAATCCGTATGCAATTCTGGGTCACACTGGCGTTGGGGGAGAGAATGGATGACAAGGAGATGAGCTTTAAGTATGGCAAATACTCCCAACGCGTTGGCAAACATGTCGAGATGACAAAAGAGAATACGGTCAAGGTGGCTGAGCGTTTGAGGGAAATTGGGCAAATGGACATCATCCATTTCGCCTTCAAGCACAAGCTCGGGACCGACGCTGGATCAGTATGGGGATTCACCCAACCAATATGCGATTATCTTGGAGCCAGGAAGACCTATGGTCGAAAGGATCGTCTTACAAGGACTGTCATCAAATTGCACTCGGACCACTACATCATCGCGAGAAAGTTGAGCCAATTGAAGTATCCTGAAGTCTCCCAACAATTACGATTTAGCTTTTTCTTTGCTAGTCTAATTATGCATGAATTGGCACACGCCATTGAGGGCGCTTATGTCCAAATGCGAGACGGACAATGGCAAGACTACCAACGGTCGCAATCCTATCTGGAGACTTTCTGGCTGGACTGGCAAAGGCCAGAATGCGGGAGGGCATGGGAGCAAACCATGTTCGGTGGAGAGATTCAACCCATCAACAACCGGGCTGATGGCTCACATGGTATCTGTACACGGGATTGGCCACCACATGGAATCGAGAACGATCCAGAGCGTTGCACATACTACACAGTCCCGATGACATATGTCGAAAATCTCTTTCAGACGAACACTTGGCAGCGTTGCTACAACCTCAAAGACTGGCGTACGTTTCACATCCCACGGACTGGAGCCACCTCATTGTACATTTGCTACTTCACAACCATGCCGCTTTCCGAGGAGCGAAGAGTCGCGGATGCGGACCTGGCAGAGCTAGTCGCGACCGCTAGAGATCAGCCCGCGCAGAAGATGCGAATCACCTCTGCGGGAGACCGTGAAGAGCAGCGGCCCAAGGACGAGCAGTTGATTGAGCAAGCGGTCGTGGAGGAGAAGCAGCAAGAAGACGGGGATATGAACGATCCAGCATTCACCAGAACACCTCGGCTATCCTCGACCATACCTGGTACGCCTCCTTCTCATAAGCCAACTCACCCAATTCTAACGCTTCCTGCAGATCCACAAGCCAAGCCATCGCGAACCGAGAATATCTCGGCTTGGGAAGAAACCCCCAATGAGTACATTCACGATAGCCTGACGCGCCAGCAGCTCGACCAGCTCAGGGCGACGAGCAGGAAAGCCGATGCTGCTGACAGGGTGGCTGCCGCCGGACTCAATGCAGCCAGAGCACCAATATCTGAAGTAGCGAAACGCACGAGGAAGCAACCGCTTGGTCTTTTACAAAGATGGAGACGCCGGCGGAGGGCAGAAGCTCAGGGGAGGAGGAGGACTGCTGCTGTTGTAAGGAAGGAGCTGGAGTTTGTTCGAGAGGAGGTGGCGAGGAAAAACAATCTTGAGAAAGAATTAGGTGACACTACGTAAACTTACGAAGGACGAGAAGATCAGACTGTAGAGTCGTCGACTCATGATGTTTGATCTTCTCCGCTTTGGCCACCCCCCTTGCGTTCGAATCCGTGTATCAGATCGCTCGCTACGATCGAGGTCGGCCAATCCATCCTCCATAGATCCAGAGCTGGGTGCATTGATTGATCCCCGGCCTGCAATTCACTGATGCAGCGCCGTCCTCCTCACCCTTTTCTCCTTTCCCTCTCTCATGTCCATTTCCTTTCTCTTTCCCTAGGTTCGCATCCCCAAGCGCTCCCGACATAATTGCAGCATCGCCATCGCCTTCCACGTATTTCCAAATCGCCCTGGTTTAATACCCCACCGCCTGAGTGATGGTGGCGGTGGCCTACCGAGGGCTGTCTCGGTGTTATCATGTGTAGAAACCACAAGAGTCATGAGATTCCGAGAATTGGACCATTCGAGTTATAAAGTAGCGGATTGGTTCGTTCCTAAATATCGAGGTGTGTCGATTGGGGCGATTGATAAGTTTACGCGTGGGTTTACGTAGTCTATTGGTGACCCA
>JAABUQ010000248.1_pt1 | contig 122409 bp, 114 predicted proteins | sample 5560001 | NCBI WGS metagenome assembly JAABUQ01 (sample SAMN10711888, study PRJNA513371) | rock metagenome | isolation source: Antarctica rocks | place: Antarctica: Victoria Land, Finger Mt nord | collected 2015-12-18 | reverse complement strand
AGGGAGAAGGGAAAGGTGAGGGTGGGGGTGGGGAGGGGGCTGGAGAGCGCGATGGAGATGAAGATAATGAGGAAGAGGGGCGAAAGGAGGAGGGGGAGGACGAGGTAGGGGATGAGGACGAGGTGAGATGTGCTATTGCTCTGAGCTGGCTGCTTCTGTTGGCTGTGGGGACGGAGACACTAATGGTCGGGCGTATGTTAGGGGTTCACGATGGACATGATGCTGAGAAGCTTGAATATCGATCTCGAGATCATCGGGTTCGACAAGCAGGGGCAGAGATGGGTCGATTAAGGGCCCGGAGCGATGAGAAATGTTTCCTTGGGCTGTTACCGCGAATGGATGGGGCTTTGGAGCTTGATGAGCATAGCGAGTGGCGTTGATTGCTTTGAGATACCCCTTTTGGCTGGCTGGAGGCTTTGATTGGAATGGTGAGATGGGATGGGCATGGCTTGGGCAAGGCGCGCCATTCGCTTTAGAGATACCCCATGTTCGCTTCAGGAAACACACTGTCTGGAACTATTGTAAGGCAGTGGTGCTGAGTCTGAAAGATTGAAGAGTGGAGGACACTACTTCTTCGTGCAGAGTAAGATCGCCTTCCACGCCCGAAACGCAATGGCAGTAGGCAGACTTCGCTGGAGCAAGCAAGCTTCTAGCTCATATCATTCATCAGCTGCTTGAGAATCGTAGCATCATTTCAGCATCACCGCTAGTAACCTTTCCTCAGCGCTCAGTATATCCCCAGCTTCAGCGACTTTCCCCATTTTGCCTTCCCAAGATCATGTGGGCGTATGAAAGGAGCAGCAACCGCCTCTGGCATCACATTACTATCCTATTTCCCCTCCACCGCTTTTGCCAGATCCACCAAGGCCTCCCTACGCTTGAATCTCGCATCCTCAATGACCCCTGTATATTCGGATTAGCCCCCACATCCTGCCCAATGCCCACTCCCGATCCCCATTCACCCAAACCCATCATGCAAACCCACCCCAGCACTCCAAGCAAGAAAAAAAGACACACTTACCAGCATCAGCATCGCTCGAGAAATTCCCCGTCCACTGCACAAACGTCTGCGCCTCGTGCTTCCCGGACGTGACCGCATAGCAGCGGATCGTCGACATGACGCTCGTGTAGCTCAAGGGCGGGGTGGAGGAGATGACGGAGTAGGTTATTAGGTGGTCGATTGCCTGTTCATCCCCCATAGATCAGCGTCATTTCAATCTCGGACCTCAAACACCTCTCCCCCGTTTGCTCTGTTGTCCAGCACCGGACCTCTCCCTACGCTCTCGAGCTTGTAGCCCCAGAGCCTGTTTAGCAACATCCCCCACACCCCCGAAGAATCCTCAGAACTCACGCTCCACTGCTCCATCTTAACCTCCCAAACGCCCCCATCCTCAAACGTCCACTTCACAATGTCCGTTTCCGGGCTCGCGCCCTTGACCTCCTCGCTAGCTTTGAGCTTGCTCCAGAACTTGTGGAAGTCGGGCAGCTTGATGAGGTGCCAGACGTGGGAGAGCGGGGCCGCGATTACGGCGGACTCGGAGACGGTGGTGGAGGTGGGAGGTGGGGTTGTCATTTTTGGGGGTGGGGGGTGTGTGGGGTGGGTGTGTGGGGGGACCGGTTGGGTTCTGGGAAGAAGGGGCTGGGAATGGAAAGATTGTGGAATGGAATGGTTAAATTGTGTATCTGTAGAGGAGACTTTGATAGGGAGCTGAGCTTTGGAGAAGGTATTAAGAATACCAAGCTCTAGGGTACGTCATCTTGGACCATGCCCTAACGCTTATCCTGGTTGGGCTTGGGTGGAGCAGTGAAGGAGGAGAGGAGTCTTTCACCAAGCATACTTTAGGATCGTGATAATTGAGTAGCTTATGTGGTGCAACAATTTACATAGCATCAATCAGCTGTTGCATTCCATCTAAAATACACACAATTTAGCTGTTCATACCAGCTGCACTGATGCTCTCGGTTGAGCTGCACGCCAAAGAAAATGGACGACCTGAACATGTCTTAACGCTCCGCTGAACAAGCGGAAGACAAGTCAAGTAGAGTAAAACCGAGGGTTGCCAATGTTTCATTCTTGAAAAGCCATCAAGAAGTGTAACGCCCGGTAACCACGCATGAGCAAGCACAGCAAGCCAGCCGAAATCCGAAATCCAACCTCGTCGAGCCGTTCTGATACTTCCCAACTCCTATCACCCGTCATTATACCCATCATTCATTGCTACGCACCACGAGCCATCTCATCCCTCCACGCCACGACCAGCGCCGAGATATCGCCTACGCTCTTCCTGCACAACGCATGAGCTACTTCCGCCTTGCGCGCAGCCTGCTTGGCTTCCTCCATCGCCTTCTCGGCATCTCTCGCCTGCGTGATGGCATCGACCATGATCTTGCCCAGTTCCAGCAGGCGCTCTTTCTTCGGGCTGGAGCGCTCTTTGCGTGCCGACTCGAGGATCTGCATGGCGACGGTTGTGGTTGTAGAGACCTCTGTCGGTAGGGGCGAGTTGAATGTCGGAGTGGATGCACCGTTCAGGGCGAAGTCGGGCAGGGGCGACCTTGGGGCGTTGCCGTTGGCGCGACGCATTGAGGAGAGGGTTGGGCGGTGGATGGGATGAACTTCGGAGATGGATGGGAAGGGGCTACCGGTGGTGGTGACGGACAGCTTCTGCTTGCTCTTCTTGCCAGATTTCGTAGGGACAGTTGGGTCATCGGAATTGCGCTTGTGGAATAGGCCGCCAAACTTGGAAAGAACACCCTTGGATACAGACCCATGGGACTTGTTGGACTCCTGAGCAATGGAGGTACGGTTGGAGGGAATGCCGAGGTCGACTTGAGATGTACCATGACCTCGAAGGCTGCCGAGACGGTTCTGGCGGTCAGTGAAGCCTTGCGGGACGTGTTCCTTGTTTCCCACGGGAGAGATAGGAGATAGCTTTTTAGCAGTGAAGTTAGGATGAGCTGTACGCGAAGAGCTCCTTGGTGGCAGGCTGCCAGATTTGTCGGTACCTGCAATAGTATTTGCCTGGTTTGGAGTGGACGGGCTAGGCTCGTTCACCTTTGCGAGCGTGTGCTCCAGGATCGGAGGGGCTTTGGACGATTTAACCTTGCTCTGGCTAGCCGTTGGCAGTGATACCTGATGCCTTGGGACATCCGCTTCGTCATGAGTAAACACAGAGTGAACGTCCGCCGGAAGTAGTGAGGCGTCGCCATCCTCTGTCTGGCTCAAGTGATTCTTGACGGGCTCCACCCAAGACTGGATTTCAGGGGCCAACAGGTCGTCTTGCAGAAGAGGTTCCTTTTCGGTGCCAGTGACACGCGACATACGCTTGGAAAGCGATGATTTGGCGTCAAAGAAGGGGTCATCGCTACCAGAAGCATCTGTGTTCTTCCGACTCGACGAAGATGTCTCCCTTTCTGAAAGACGCAACAGATGGTCGATACTTAGACAAGCGCCAACGTCTGCACTCTTGACCTTCTTCTCGCGAGTTTCGGCATCCACAAGCTTAGGACGGGAGGCAGATAGTGGAAGCCCTTGGCTTGATGAAGGGCGAGGATTCTCTACAGGCTTGTTCGATGATCGTGTTGGTGCTCGAATTTTGCTGGAGGAGCGGGACTCGCTGTTCATAAAACCGTACCGTTTCTTCTTCGTCTTGCTGTCCGGTTCATTTTCCTTGTCTGATTCTGTACCCATGATCAGGCGATCTGCCGATGGAGAGATCTTCAAAGTAGGACCATGCTCTGGAGAGTTCATGGAGAGTCGCTTTGTCTGATACTTGGGCTGTGGAGATTCCTCGATGGCTCCCAAGGCCGAGACTTGATGGCCATCATCCTGGTCTTCGTATATGCCGAAGTCATGTGGAGCGATCTTAGTCTCACCAGTGTGGGTCCCTAACCCCTCTTCTTCCAACGCACTGGCTTTGTCATCCGCTTGTGTAACGATAGTAGATACAGTCTGACGGAAGACGGGAAGGGAGCTCTTTCGGACGACATCTGCCTGTTTGTGCTCCATCAACGGCTTGCTATGGAACGGATCTGCTGAGTCGACCACTGCTGGGATAGCCGGTGCCGTTCTGTTCGGGGGTGGAAGCTGGCTCGAATGCGAAGAAGCTCGAGATTCATTTCGGAGACTGCCACGGCTGGGAGGACGTCGACTACCCGCAATGAATTGAGCAGGTTTCCTCCCATGCAGTGAATCTTTTGAGTTCTTTTTGCTGATAGCATGAGCTTCTGAGAGACGTGAAGGGGATTGATGGCGCTCTTTATGGTGATCTTTGAGAGGCTCTCTCAGTGAAGTGAACTCGGTGGAGCCCAGGCCCTTGCTGGAGCCTGATGGACTCTCTTTGATGACTTGGCCAGCTGACAGACGAGCACGGAGGGAAGATGTCCGAGTCTGGCGAGGCTCTATCGTTGACTTGGATTCGATGGATGACTTCTCGATAGCTGCAGCGCCGGCGGATAAACCTCTTGGCTTGGAAGGTGAGCCGCTGATTGACTTGGTGGTCGACCCAGTACTAATTCTGGACGCGTCTTTGCCGGGATAGATATTCTCTTTGCTAGTTTGAGACTTCCTCTGGGCTGCCGGATCTTGGCGAAGGCTGGACGAGGATACCTGCTTGCGCTGAATCTTGGGTGAGAGCGCGAACTTCTGAACCGGTAGTCGCTCCATATCGGGCGATTGACCGTAGCTGCCGCTCGGTAAAAGGGGATAACGCTCCCTGGCTTGGGGCTTGACCAAGCTTGCAATGGTACCATCTTGTTGTCCTGCCATCGCTTGGAGCGTAGCGGGCGTTGTTGGTCGTTCTGGAAACAGCACCGGCCACTCTTCCTGCTCGTAAGGCCTACCTGGCGGGGAACGACGCAGAGGTCTCTCACTAGCATCGATGAGACTTCGATTGAGCTTTGGTGGGCTTTCTGCCTCAGCCATCTGGACGACTGGAGGACTTGGAAGAGGCTTGTCCAAGGCAGCCTTGTCGATCTTGGAGGAGCTCGAGCTCGAAGTGGGAGAATCAGGAGAGGTACTGTGGGATGGTCCAGCGAGCTGGCAGGGTGGTCAGCAAGTCATCCTACCAAAGAACGAGTGTTCTCGGAGTAATGCTCATATGCTAACAGGCGATGAAAGCTTCGACAGGCCAACGCTATACTAGCCATTGACTCTTGAAAATGACTATCGCAGATGCCCAGAAATATGTAGCACCTTGCCGCAACTTTGCTCCAGAAGAAATCGAATCGAGACGTACCTTATCCGGAAAGATTAGCGCCTTAGGTTGCTTAGGAGGACCCTCTTTCTTGGAGCGAGGAGTCCCATCACCAACGCGATTAAATCCCACGCGCTTGGCAGCAGAAGACATCCAATTGCCGCTACCGGAATGCTTCGACGAAGATGCCGAAGTGTTGATAGTAGGATTGCTCGAGTTTGCAGGCTTGGAAGTAGTCTGCTTGGTGGAAGAGAGGGTAGGAGACATGAAGTGCGGTTTCTTGCCAAGCTTCTCGCTTGATGGGACGCCACTAAGGGTTTGGGATGCCATTGAGGTCGTCGAATTGCGTGTGAGGGCACCACGGACAATGCCAGTGGTATCTTTCAGTGTTCCCATCCTGCTGATGGGGCGGACAGGCTGTGCCCTTTGTAGATGGATGGGTACGGATGCTGTGAAGATTGGGGATAAGAATGAGAGTCAAGAGATAAATAACAACGAAGCGGGTTCTCTGACTGGACGCGTCGAGAGCTCAACAACAGTCGAAGTGGGGTCTCTGTAAGTTGACGCGCCAGATGGGCAACACTCAGAGCGCGAAGCTAGCTGTGTATCATGGGTCTCAGGAGAGATGTATACTGCCTACGCATTCGCTCTTTCTCTTCATGTTGGTTGTTGCGGAATACTCAAGACGCATTATGGTTCCCACCTAGCATACACAGATAGATATCCTCTGTTTCATTATTCCTTGAAGGGCCCAACTCGGTGGCGCGATTGAGGCCCGTCAGTCTGGTACCGCGAAGGGGTAGACGCTAAAGAACATCTGCACCAGTGAAGGCTATCAGGGCATCTGAGAGGAGGTTGGGTCTATGCCACCCCAATGTCATTGAGAAATTTCACTTAGCTAGCTCAAACTCATCAAGCCGTAGCTCGTTATCGTATTGGTCGTCCATGGCCCATCCGATGGTAGAACTGTGGCCATATCTTGTAGCCAAGCAATGCCAGCCATACCAGCCTAATTACGCATCGGAATATCATCCCCTTCTTCAAGCTTGCTTATCTTTCGCTTGGCGGTGCTTGTTGCATCCCCCTCTCCATCATCACGACCAATCTCGACTACCTCCCACTCTATCCTCGTACTTCCATCCACACTGGTTTCGCCTCCTCGTCTCCGCTTAATGCGACCTAGCTCACTGCCCTCGACCATTTCCTCGAACCAAGGTATGCCTCGTGCTTCCCTTCCTTCGCCATGGCGTCGAACGCTTGTGGTTGGCTCAATCGGTTCTTTAGTCTCCTCCAAGCTCGCTTCTGCTTCAGCAGCGGAGAGAAACCCCGCTTCTTCCAGCCTCTGGACGCTCTCGTCCTTCAAGCTGCTAAAGTTGACGCAAATCCATTCCGCTTCTTCTCTATTTTCTTCACTCCAGTGGGACAGCGCTGTACCACAGAAGCCGCAGAATTGGCGCTTGGTGTGGGGTGCATGGTGCGGTGTGAAGACCCGACGTATCTCGTTATGGCTTTCGTCGGGATAGAGAGCGTAGGTTGTGGTGCGCAATTGGGAAAGTGGTACTCGAAGAGACAGCGCATGCCCTATGAAGCAATCAGCGAACCGGAGCGGGTGTAGACTGGGTCTTTCTTACCAATAGTGTTCGTGTCGTCGAAAAAGACTTGGAGGTGTTCGCTTGCTGGGGAGGAAAATTGGACGAAGTACTGGTTACGTCCGCACGAGCAGGCCCCACGCAACGGATGCGATGGATCCATGGTAAAGGTGTAAGACTATGAGCTGTGTCACACTGCTATTACGGACATAGACCCTGAAGTACAGTCACATTCCAAAGGTGAGTTTGGTGACGAAGAGGTGACGTTCTTTGGACTTCGACAGATGTTTGCCGAGGTTATACCGAAGCGCCAAGGTATCTTCCCCCTTACTTTCTCTTGGCATCTACCTTAAATCGCTTAAGATACCCCCGACTGACGATCAAAGCTTGGCAGGTTGAATCATGCTGAAATCCAGAGGTTTTATCTATAATAAATCTGCGGATATGACTCGCAAGTCTCCCTTGCCTAGCGTCAACAGCTTATGACCCTTCTCGACGAAATGGCCATGATTTGTTGCAACTGTCAGCTGTCTTCAGCTCTCGCTGTTACATGGGACAGAGTCTTGATGGCATGTTGATTGTATGTCAATGGCGGTCTCGACTCGACAATATCTCATCAGGATTCAGCAGAGCCTTGTTGTGTTCATATGTGGAGACCTGGTGGACTGTATCGTGGCTCCTACCTGAGGTACGTCAGAGATACAGAATGAACGCTAGGCAATTAGGTAGTTGTTCGCTGCAAAGGTGATGTTGTTTTCTTACAGAGTCAACATAGCGCGCGAAGCGTTGTGCCATGAGTAGCGTACATGGTTGATTCTGACAGCGCCATTGAACAGATCCTCGCTCCGGATAGTGCTTGCGATGGAGCTGTTCGAATGCTAGTCCGGTTTTCACCATCTAGTCGGCGCTTCTTGTTTGTGGGCGTCAGGCTATCTGATAGGGTTTCGAGGACTGGGTCGAGCTGGAAGTGTTCTTCATGGCCCAAAGGAAGGACTGACGAGTGTAGATGAAGCTGCGCCCTGTTGACTTTCGTGAAAAGCCCCTGGATGTAATCCACAGCTCTATCCACGTCTTCTCCGCCGAAGTAGTCGGGAAAGTGATCCGAGAGTCTTTCTTCCACCAGCTTCTTCTTCAGAGCTCCCATACCGGTGAAGAAGAGGAAAATGGAGCTTTCTTTATATGAGCGAGAATTGGCAACGGCTTCGAACAGATATAGAGTTTCCATAAGCTTTGTGTAAATCGATCGACCGGTACCCACGATGTTAAAAGTGTACAAGCATTTCAACAGCTTACTGTTGTGGGTACTCGGCGGCAGTGCTTGACTGTAGGAGCATAGGTCGACGACGAATACAACGCCTTTCACCTCTTGGAATTGAGGGATCCAATCGCTTCTCTGGCTGTGTGAGCCGCCACTGCAACCAATGACATGCATCGATAGTTTGCCATAGGAAAGCCTTGTCTCTTGGAGCGCCTTGTTCCAAGCGTATTCGTATTCTGCAGGAAGCCGGAGGATATCATACTCGGTTGGCACGTATCGCCAATCAATAATCCTAGGTATGTGCTCTAGGTAGCTGGAGCCAACCGAACATCAGATATTATTTGCAGAAGATATACGCGTACATGTAACAACTTACTACAGCGCCGTCTCGTCTAATGGATTCAAATGTTGCGTCCGTCTGAGGCGTGGTAAGTGTGGCACCACCGCCTCCCATATGAGTTCCATGGCTGCTGCAAGTCCTGCTGTCGTACTGTCGATCGGCAAATCTGGCTCAAATATGGTATCTGTATGACTCTTGCAGGCTTGAAGGAGGTCTTCTGGGCCCGCTTTCTCAAGTAGGAGCAGGACTTTACGCAATAGATCAATGGTTGCGGATAGAATAATGTACTTGTAGCACAACATCTCTGTCGCACGGTTGCTATTGTGATGCGAAACCTTCATCTGCTTCATCAGGTCTTCTTTGCCACTTCCACGAGCTCCGAGCAGTAAGACTTTACGCTCTATCCTGGAACTACGCCGGGCATCCCGTACCATAGACCGGACAGCTCGTTGGTAGACTCCAGAACTGAAGAGTTCAGCATCGAATTGAAATACTCGGGATATCTTCGAGGAGCTCTCACTAGACCGAGTCACCTGAGTAAGATCAGAAGCCCTGTCAGGGAGGGCAACTAGAGAGGAAGAATCGTCTTTAGCTTGATCGAAGACGTCTCGGCTCATAGGGTTCTCGAGTAGAAGCTTTTGCTCGAACATTGTCTTGCTAGAAATGCCATGGGTTAGTGGTCATGCCCTCACTGTAGGTACTAGAAGCTACTTGCCAATTACATGCGGTCAGTAACAACGTAAGAGCGTTTGTTTGTCTTTGAATGTACATTTGAAAATTCTCGCAGACTTTGTTCTCGAACATAATTCGCAACCTACTTTCTGTATCGAGCCTACTATTTGTCCCACACTGGAGCTTCGCAAGCTGGTCATCCACAGACTTAACCAACAGCTTGCAACATCCAATTGACTCCCCAAGATCCATTACTAGCTGGTAGTGGTGCGGATGATACGCTAGATCCGAGGAAACCCATTCGGATATTTGGCTCAAGGCAGCTTTGAGAGCGACCAGCTGCGTGATCAGATTCAAGGCTATGAGATCAGCGTCTTCCCATCTGTCGTGTAGATCTCGCAGTGTCTTGATAGATCTGCCGATAATGTCGATGATGTTGACCACTGCACCAGCGGTTCCTAGAATGGTTATGGCGTCCATAGCAACGGAAAACGCTCCTTCTCAGCAAATCATCTCTTGAGAGCACGAGCATCTAGGATGAGGCTTGTGCCGAAGACATACGATACTCGCTCAAGGAGGTCTGAACGCCTTGAACAAAACAGCATTGTAGAAGACTCAATCAAAGCATCGGAGAGGACTATGCTGCTGCAAATATAGAAGAATTAGAGAGCGCGTAAAGAGAAATCTCAATATTTGTCTTATCTTGTTTAAAGTACGTAGACCACCACTACCACCATGAGGCTGAAGCGGGGTCAACTTTCCGCAGCTCTTCCTTTGTCGGCCCAGTCAATTTCAAGATCTCGGGAGACCTGTGAGTATCTTTGCCATTCTCTATAACACTTTCGTACCTCCTGCTATTTGATTAACGATCAGATATTCACTGTAGGTTAGTAGTTCTGAAAGAGTCGACATGGGAAATCTGTCTGTGATTTCTTCAACGCTAGCCCCACATGTGCGCCTTCAAAGTATGAAGTAGTCAACCTACCGATTAGCTAGAAATCTTCCTCCGGGCAATCTTCGTTATCTTCATGATTGTTCTTACCAATACAGACATTGGGAACGCTACCATATGCGCTGAGCTAGCAACAGGGGGTATTTCCACCGCGCAGCAAGTGCCCAAGAACGACTGTCCCATCCCAGTGAACCAAACCAAACTAAACCCAGCCCTCAAGCCATTTTTGTTCCTGCACCGTCCCAGTAGCAGCCTCCTCGTCAGGAGAGTACTTGCCAGACTTGATTCTCACAAGCCTCAACTTCGTCCTTCAAAAGTTTAGGATTGCACCACGACCCCTGCCCTCACCTCATCTTCCCCGTCCTCCACATACCACCCCAAAACCAGCCTAAACAGATCTTTGAGCCAAATGTATTGACCCCCAGCAACCATCCACCTCACACTCCTGCTCACGTCTCTCGCACTCGCCCTTCTGGTCGGACCTGCGTGCCTGAAGCCCGGATCGGACGCCACAAGCTTCTTGTACTGTTCCAGGAGATATGTCTGCCACGGCGCGGTACCAAATGAGTTGGACGACATGGATTTCACGAAGGAGGCTAGCGGGAGGGGAGAGGAACGCTGGTAGCCGGTGATAAGGGCAGCTTTGACGATAAGGAGCTTGAGGCAGGTGAGGTGTGGGTCTTCGGAGGGGTTCATGATCGTTGAGGTGGAGGAGGCGGTGCGCTCGGAGGGTGGGGAGTGCGAGTAGCCGCCTGATAGGCTGCTTGAAGCTGAGGTGGTTGTGGTGGAGGATGACCAACTATGTGGTGCACGTTGGGTGTGGTGGACGGGCTGCTGCATTCGACTCTGCTGATGCTCGGGGCCCAAGACGAGGATATTGGGGATTGAGGAGGCGTCGTCAGGAGAGACTTGCAGTGTGTCTTCGAATACGGTCGAGGGCGTTTCGGGGTTCAAGCGACCGAAATCGTCATCTTCGCTATTATAGGAGAAGGCCGCGGGAGGGGTCCTGAAGGTCTGTTTAGCTTGTTGGAAGGCTTGGGTGAACGTCGTTTGGCTGGGGCGAGGGGTGCCGCGGTCAGGGCGAACCTGGGTCCAGCCTTCGCGGAAGAGGTCGCACAGCTCCCAGCAGGCTTGAACGGCAGAACCTAGGAGCTCCTCGTCTGCGGGTTTGCCAGCGCGCCAATTTTGTCGTAGACTGAAGAGCATCTCTGCCAAAGACCAGCATGCTCGTAGTAGGGAGTCTGTCTCTTCCGCTAGCCCTGTTCGTTGCTTCATCAGTCGGTGGCAGAGGGTGATGTAGAAGTCGAGTGTTCGTTCACGGAATGCTTCCGGCAGCGTTCGGTCATGAGTATTGTAGAGGTGGTTGTTAAGTTCAAAGCTGACGCGTAGCACTGAATCGGCCACTTCGTTCCCTCGCTCCCGGACTTCAAATAGCGACTGGCAGAATTCTCGGCATAGGTCGAGCGTAGGCCGGACTTGAGTCGCGAAGTCTTCGTCTCGTGTCTCGTATAGCTTCTGACACAGCTTCCAGCAGGACTTCCACGCCTGTTGCTGAATGTCTCCTTTGCCAGCGAAGTTGAAGATCCTCTCCCTATGCACGTAGCTGAGTCCAGCCAGCGTGTTGCAAAGCGTCCAACATTCGCTGAGGGCAACTTTGAGAGCTGCGACTTCGTCTGCTGTCTCTTGGAAACGCTCTACGGTTTCGTCGAAAAGGGTGGTGTGATAGTTTGGGGTCTGCTCGTCAGTCGGCTCGGTGTCTTGAGCCTCGGGGATGTCTGACGTTCGGAATGTTAGCCTGATTGTGGGCGGTTTGATCTATTCTGTTCAACGTACCTTCCAAGTGCGACTGACGTTGTAGACTCCGACCTGAGCTCTCTGCTGCTTCTGCTTCCGCTTCTGGAATTGTCTGTGCTCTTGGGGTTGTGGACCAGTCTCGCGCTGGAGCGACAGCAGTCCATATAGGAGGAGGTGAGGCAGGACTCGCCGTGGACAGCTATCCTAGCGATTAGCATACATGTCCCCAACTACGTGGCTTGGACCCACCCGTCCGGGCCCAGATTCCTCGGGCAACCCAGGCGATATGACGGTTACATCGGATCTTTGAGAGGGCGTAGGAGTCGAGCGGCGTATCGAGGGCGGGGACTGCCGAGCATGCTATGAGTTCTTAGTATACTTGGGGTGACAACGGCATAGAGACAGTACGGCACTCACAAATGACTCAAACCCTTGCGGTGCGTGTATGACGGAGTTGGGCTGCTCATCTTCGTCCGAGCGCGGTTTTGATGCAGAGTGTGCTGCCCGTCTCGTTTCAAGCTGGTAACAGCTGTCAGCGTCTTCCTGTGCTTCGGGTATCTGCAACACGTACCTTCAAGTCAGGTTCGGCAGGCTTCGCAGCTGGTGTAGACTCTGCTTCTGTTTCCTCCGTTTCTACTGCCGTTTCATCAATATCGGTTCCATCGGTTCCGTTCGATGAAGGCGCTATAGGTGAGGGATCTGGGAAGTCACTGGGGCTCGAGGCTATAGGGGACGTCTGGGTCGGCTGTAAGAATTGGCTTGAATTATCCGAGGATCTGGTTTGATCGTCAGTGATCAGTGTCATCTTCGGCACAAATTTGACGCGAACCTGTTAGAGGAGACTGGCGATCTGAAGGGCGGAGGAGACGTGGGCGAGTCGGTGTATGGCGAGAAGGCTGACATGAGGCCGGTGTTTGGGGAAGGCATCAGAGGCGACTTCAAGGCCATCATCGCCGTCAGAGTAGCGAGTGGTATTCGTTGACTATCCTGACAGCAGGAAAGCTGAAGTCGAATTCACACAACGCGTGGTGGATGGATGAGGGAGATCGCTATCAGCAGTTGCGGGGCATGACGCCGGTATCTTCTCCGCAGAATGAAGCTCAGCTTGCTAGGCGTGCAGGCGTGCAGGCGTGGTACAATGTACTTCGGGTGGGTGAGATCTCGGCATCTGAACTCTAGCCTGGAGAGTCCCACATCAAGAACTTGCACGCGGAGGTTTCAATATGCGGGCTGAGCGAAGGCTGTTTACTGTGCCGCAGAAGAGGAGAACAAGATTGGAGCGATGCGCGACTCCAAGACGCGAATCCATGGCCTTTTTCATGCAAGAGAATCCTGTCAATTACAAGGCTGCAGCCAGGCCTCCACCTCACCGCCATCAAAAATCCTTACAGAATTTTTCTTGCTGCACCAATTTCAAACATCCTGATCTACAGTCCTACCTCTTGCGCAATACCACCAGCACCAAAGACCCCCGCCCGTCACCATCATTGGCCTTCATGCTCGAACACCCTCCCAATCCGTGTGACAGGTGATAGGCCGACAAACAATCTAAGCGCCCACGGCGGGAAGCCTACGAGCATCTGGCCTGACGCTCTGGAAGGCTCATTGACCATGTGGACTAATGGCCTTTCCTCTGCCAATCAACAAGTTGGTGTGCCTGCTGGAGACTTAGAGTATGACTTGTCAATTCCTCTGGACTACCCGGATCGGAGGGCAGTGGATGGGAAGGACGGGAGATAGCCGGGGACCGTGGAAACCGACTCCATGGTACAGGGTGGCCATCCCGTGTGCCATCCGAGGGTGAGGTTGAGCGTGTCGGTGTATGTGATAGATCTAGTAGAAGTAGTAAAGTAGATGGCTGTACCTTATGGTGCTACGGTGCTAGTACGAGTACTACGAGGGGGTTGGCGCTACATTCGAAAGTCTTGGTTCACATAGTAAGCTTTGTGCAACTGCAAGCTGTGTACGTGTTACGCTTTTGTATTCATGCTGTCTACATGTATCTAGCTTTCCATAGCTCGTTTCCGTAGTACTGTCGAAACAGTCCCCCGCCTTGCGAGCGGTACTCGACCCAAAGATTGCACGATTCCCGATTTGGTGGTAATGGTATGTGAGACCTCGGAGAGCCAGAATCTAGATCTTGACAAGGTCTGGCCGAGGTGCTCCTTGATCGATGGTGGGACGTTGCACCTATCTATCCTTCCTCGGTGTCCCATCCACATTCTGTGCGCCGTACTGATCACCAAGCTTGTTGTACTCATTGCTCAGACCTTGGCTTTGCTTCTTGAGAGTCTCGAGATCACGGTCTTTCTGAGCTAGCTGGTTCTTCAGCTTGGAGATCTCTCCAGCACCGCCAGCGTGTTCAAGCTTTTCGGCTTGCTTGCCCGATGCTTTGGGATCGCCTTCGTAGCGCTTGACCTTCTCTTCGAGGCGTAGGGTATCGAGGATCATGGTGTAGGTGCGATTGAGGATCAAAGAGAGAAAAAGCGTGAAGCCACAGAGGTACATGTTGCGTTGGGAGTAGAATTTGCGGGCCTGGACTTCCATACGCTCGGAGCCACCGACGACAGCGGCCCTGCCAGAGTGTCAGTGGATTTTGAACCGCGTTGACTTCCTTGTTACATACTGTTGGCCAGCATTCTTCGTCGCCGCCAGCTCGACCTGAACGCGGTAGACGCGATTGACACTGTCAATGAACAATATGAGAATGAAGATGAACGTAATCTATCCATGTAAGCCATTGCATGCTTCAAAGTAGTTCGGACCCTACCTTCATGCCATACTGTAGCTTCGCTACCAAGGGGTTCTCGGAGATGAAGGTGAAGAGCTTGCGCTTCCAGGAGAATGGGAGAGGGACGATGAGCAGCATGAATACTGCCATCTCCGCGACGAGCAGGAGGAAGACCTAGAGAAAGCATCTTGTTAGCAGCATTACTAAAGGCCGAAGTAGCCAGTATAGAGGGTATGAACCGGAGCGTAGATGAGAGACGACATCGTTGCTGGCTGATGTGAGGCACTTCGACCGGAGAGGTTGAATGATGAGTAGGAGGAGAGAGGTCAAAGAGTATTGCGAATCACATTCAACGAGGAAAACTTACGAGGCTGTAATAAAGCGTCATGTTGGCGTTTAATCACGAAGTGGGATAGAGGGGAGTGTGTCAACGGTATGATGTAGTGCCTTGATGTACCCAATCAGCAGATGACCCATTGCAAACTTGGCATTACGCACCTTTCGAAGGTTGCAATTGTGGAAGTTCGAAGGCTGGTTACGCCGAGTCTGTAGATGTGACTGCGAAGGTTGCGTCCACTACCGAATGTTTTGGGCTGTTTTTGCTGTCGTGGCGGAAACGAGCACGCGAGTGGGTTTTCCACGTCATCCCTGCCAAGGAAACAGGTCCGGATAAAGTACAGTACTTGACCCGCAACACTCACAGTTCAGCTTGTTTCAAAGTCATAAGTATTACCATTAATAGTGAAGTAGTGAACACTAGTACTCTATCCAGTATCAGATATGAACATGACTGGCATTATTATGATCTATGTTGCACTGACATATCCATGCACGGTCAGAGTGATTCATGTACTTAATCCTCTCCCGGACATGCACAATCCTACTACTCCGAACTAGAGACATTGAATGCAGTTCCACCATGAATCAGCCTGAGTGCGCCAGCAAAGGTATACTGGCCGCGAGAAGGAGCTTCGGATCGATCTGTAGATTCCCATAATGAAACGGTACCTGCTGCGTTTGGAAATATCCATTCGCTGGCGCAGCCGCCAACGCCTGAGTCGCGAGCGTCGTGGCTCCAGCATTGCCTTCGATTGGGGTACTGGCAGTAATATTCTCTTTCGGCGCTGGGCTCTGCTTCGCCTTTTTGGCCATCGTAGTAATAGTAGATGTGGTGGTGTCCTTCTCCTTCGTGCGTAGACGCAAAGGATCTTTCTTAGCGTTCTCATCCCTCAACCTCTTCATCACGTCCCGACATAACAACTCCATCGCTTTGGTCTTGTTCGCATACTCCGCATCCGTGGGACCATGCTCGACCAGACGCTGCAGGTGCTGAGATCCGGCGATCCAATGGGCTTTCAGCCCCTCCCAATGCTCCTGCCCTGCCTCAAGCTTACTAACGAAACTGTCCTTCCTCAGAATATCCTCAAACGCTTTCCTCAGCTGCCTCGCTTCCTCTGGATTAACCCCTAGGATATTCTTACACTCCTGGATTGTAAGTCGGTTATCAGATGTCCGCATACGCTTCGTGACATCAGCGCAAATGACCTCCACTGCCAGCCAAAGCTGCTTGTGATCGCTGTCGTGGTTTTCGTAGAAGACGTTTGATAAATGTTCGTTCTCTGTGACCAGCCGCTCTTGGACGAATCTCCATTTCTCGACCCCCGCATCTGTTTTCTTGCGGACATCTTCCCGCTCGCATATGGCTTGGCACTGTTCACGCAAAGACGTGTAGATGGTGTGGCTCATGTTCAGAATCTGTTTAGCTTCGTCGATGGTGGTTTCAGAGGGGAAACGAGGGGGGCCAGGAGGATCAGCGGGGAGGCCGGCCCAGGGGCGGGTGCGGCGTCGACGAGTTTTGGTGCGGTAGCGGTGATCGGATTCTGCCTGTAGGGCTTCGAGGTGTTTTTGACGTTTTTCGTGGACTTCTGGTGGCAGAGTGGGGGCGTCCTCAGCTTCGGCTCCAGCGTCAGCTTGAGGGGATTCTGAATCTGGTCCGCCGTCTGGGAGCGATGCTTCGTTCGAGGCAGCCGCCTCGAGTTGTGAGCCAAGGCTATCATCGACCTCTGAGCGCTTTCTCTTCTTTGAAGCAACTGTTGTGGTTTTCTCAGAGGCGGCGCGCATTTGCAGGCCATGCTTCTTCCTGAGGCGTGATAGCTCGCGCTCGCCGACTGGATACCCGTCCTTTTGGAGGATCTTAAGCATCTCGGCTTGGGAGTGGTTTTTCTCCCAGAGCTCGGCCGTGCGTGCGATGAGAGTTTGGTCTTTGAAGACAGAGCTCTGCTTGCTGGGGAAGTTCCAGCGGCGGAACTGAGTTTGAAAGGCTCGTTTACTGCGGAAAGGTCAGTATCAGAGGTAGTGGAAAGGATTGATAATATGTAACAACGCGGTGATGTGAAAGCTTTCTCCTCAGTGAGGAAGGCATGTTGGCATAAGCTCTTGATTCTTGCCGCAAGACAAGAGAGCCTATGAATCAAGGCTCAGGGCAAACGGTGTTCCAATGAGAGAGGACGAATGTTTAGGAACTGCAGCCTCGACTTGGCCCATCTCTACGTGCAATACCCAAAACCAAGCCAGACGGTCGTGCACGTGACCTGTTGAAAGAAAGCTTCTAGGACCAGGACCACCGACGCCGCTGCTCTAGCCACGAGCAATACAAGAGAATAGAGATTCCCACCTACCTCGGCTCAAACCCCATTTCATCCTTGAAATACTTCATCACCTGCTCCGTAGTCTGCCTCTCCACCACATACTTCTGTAGGCAGATATCACGTTTCCCGCTCCAGTCATACACCATCTCGACCGGCTGGGCCACCAGAGTCAGACTTAGAGTCGTGGAGTAGTCGATTCTCTAGAGAAGCTCCTCGTCTTCGACCTCGAATCTCGCTTGTATAGGGTTTGTGTCTTGGCAGGTAATGAGTACGGAGGGCGAGCTGGACAAAGAGCGATAGTTGGATTTTGAGTCAGTTTTCGTGCCAAGCCGCTTGATATTGGACCGAAATTCAACCGGTGGGATACCCACCCCCAAAAAAAGAGTGATGAAAGACAGTGAGTGACAGGCAATTTACTTCACTGTAACAACACAGTCTTGGGCCACTAGTTGCGATGCCAGCATGAAAGGACTTCCATGTCATTTTGGATCTAAAGCCTGGAGAGGAGGTACCCCTTCCCTCTCAGGGAGTTGCACACATGGAAATAAGTAGCTGTAGAAATAGGCATGAGTATATTGGATGAGGTGCCGATATACTTGCTAAGGTGTGCAGCATGTTGCAGGCGACAATTGCCCGAAAAACCATATGCTGAGATGAGCGAGAAGACATGGCTGCTCCCATTCCTACCCAACCCAAAAACTCCCTACCCATGAAATCCATCTGGGTATTGTATTGCTTGAAAACCAGAGATGCCCAAACACCTTCGCTAGATGACATGATGCATATTCGCCGTGATGCATACTCGCCGTGATGCATACTCGCCGTGAGATCGTAGAGCACAGCGTTTGCGCCAATTGCGCCGACTAGCCCTTGCATAGCCAGCATTCCCCTCCGCTGACTTCTTCGTTACTTCTTGGACATCATGCGTAGCAACTTCAGCCAAGCGGTCCTGAGCTTGAACATGAAGAGCTGCCATCTGTTAAGGATACCTTTCCCAGCCGACGCACCAGTTGCTCCACGTCTTCGAGGCTGAACGAACTCATGGCTCGGTGGCAGTATGAAAGGTTGAGCTGTGTCGTAATCGGCCATAGGGATCGTCTTCTCGCTGGCGGCATTGCTTTTTGCCCGCTTACCCTCCTTGGCCTCTGACTTCCTGGTCTGGCTCTCCTCGCGCTTCTGTCTCTTTGCAATCTCTTTAGCCTGAGCGCGGGCCTCTGCTTCCTGGTATCTAAGCTGTTTCGCTTCCTCCCTGTCGTTGAATTCTCGGCGCAGGTGCGCGACCGTGGCAGCTCGAGCTGCATATTCTGCGGCTTCGGTCTCGGGGCTCGTGGCGGTGTTGGCGCGGCTTCGCTTGCGGAAGACGGTCTCGAGTGATGATCGTCCGCTGGGTAGCATGGTGTCAAGTGGTTTGGTACTGGTTTGTTGTCGCAAGGAGGATGGTGTGCCGGGGAGATTGGTTTGCGATGAGCTGGTGAGTCGGGAGGATGAATGAGTGCGGATGTGTAATGGTGGAGGTATTCGACGAGATGATGGAAGTGGTGCGTAAGAGGTGGAGCTGACTGGTTGACCGTAGTAGGAGTCAAAGTCAAGCGCGTCACTGGATGCGGAGACAGGACCGGCGTCGGTAGGTTCGCTATCGAGTGAGGTTTGATAGGAAGTTGCTAAAGGTGGAGTGTAGGGTCGCGGAGTTTGTCGAAAGGGATGCACATATTGTGTGATGGTGGGATGGGTGCTAGATGAGGTGGTTGTGGAGACTTGAGAATTACTTCGATGGTGATAACCTCTCAACACATCTGCGCTTGTTCTCCCGTCACTTCCCAAGTCTGACGGGCCAAATATCCCTAGTCCCTCGTTCTCTGCTGCCGACCGTGACAAATCGATCGAATTCACATCGGAGGATGACAATTTGCGCAGCATAGGCCTTATCTTCACTCTTTTCTTCACACCCGACCTTGGCGAGGATACCGAGGCCTGATCCGAGTACACACTGGGTGGAATCGTCAAGTCGGGAAAGCGTTGATTCATGTCGAAGGTAGGGGTCAGGGCGCTTTGGGCCGCCGAAGCAGAAGTGCCTCGTTTGTGCAGCTTTCCATGGCCCGCTGATTTCCTCGCAGCCGCCAAAGCTCCGTTGCTTGGCGACGACTTGATTTTTGCCAGCCGTGGTTCAGTGCTCGCTTTATGGGACTTCGCATTGCTCTTATATTTCCATATATGTCCGTCCTCCCCGTATATTGTCGACGCAGGATACGCCGGCTCCCCTGACATTGCCCATGCGCGATTGGCCGCAAGCGAAGTTTGCGACGACATACTGCTGTTATACTGCGATGAGGTCTGATCTTCAAAAGGCCTCGCCATGGCCGACTCGTGACGTCGAATTCTCGGCGATACTCTCAGGATGTTGAAGGTTATTGTTGGCGCAACATGGGCATAACCGCTGACAATGTGCCTTCGTTCCTCACACGAGGATCTTCTGATGCACTGGAGAGACACTTCTGGGGTCTGGCGAAGGAAGGCCACGGATGAGGGGTGTTCAGGAGCTGGATCTTCAGCCTTGGGCTGCGGACGTTGTTGGATCAACGCACGATGACTGGCTGAGACGGAACACGAAACCCCATCCGGACATATGCGATCTGGTGGCGGAGCGGAGGGCCTTTACGGGATCAGTCCAGGCCGCTCTTCAGGTTTGTGTCCACTTCAGCATCTCCGTGTCTTTCTCGATTGACATGCAAGCAGCGAGGGAAGCAGGAGGAGCTTGTCATCAATTAAGAAAGGTCTGAGAGACAATTTTGTGTTGACGTCTATGCACGTCGGGATCGGACAATTTGTCTGGTCGATCCCAGCCAGCGGCTGCACACTGCACGAACAAGTGCAAGGTTTACGCCAGCTGCGGCCACCAATCGCACTCCTGCAGGTCATTTGGCTTCGCTCAAAACGCACGGCTCATCGAGGGTAGCAGCCAGTGGGCACAGTCAGACATGTCAACATGCGTTCGTCTCCTCGACCGCTTGAGATTTACTAATCAACATACGATTCTCTCTCCGAATCTCTAATGTCAGTCGTGGAGGCTCGAGGGGACAGCTACGATTTTACCCTAGCATCAAAGAGGATGTCAAGCTGTTGTGGATGGCCCACTTGAAGCCTTCTGATAGATGGCAACGTGGATTATTCAGCAAGTCCAAGCCAGCAGAGGATCTTTCGCTTGAAGAACACCGTTTAGCGGTCAAAACCACTAGGATTTGGGGATTGACGATGTGCTTTGAGCATAGTACTATTGTTTCTCTCCTGATCTCGATGAGTGAAAATGGTTGGCTATAGGTACGCTTTGGCATGTGCCAATTCACAAGCAGTATCTCCTACCATTTGAACCAGGGTAACGACCAAAAGTGTTGCTGTGCAGGCCGTCCAGTTTTGACTTCACCGAGATATCATAGTACTCAGTAGTTGCAGTGGAATATCTACCGAGGGTTCGATTACCATATGTAGACTGTTGAAGACTAAGTGTAAGCACGCAGCGTATGGCTATCTACCAATAAAAGTACAGTGCATGTGCGTTAGTGTACAGCCTCCTTCCACCATTACTTCGTATGTTCTTGTTGCGACGCCCATAACGCCAGATTCTTCCCATGGAAGACTGGTATCGAATAACAGCAAATTCCCAAACAGCGGAGTCTCCCTAAGCATCACAGCTATCCAACAAAGTTGGAATCACAATTAAGCCGCACAGACGGCCAAAAAGACAACCCAAGCAGGTGCCGCGGGAAAGGGGGAATCTTCGCAGAAAGCCGACCATAAGCGAAGCGGACGCCTGTGCTATGCAACAATCCCAGCTGAGAAATAGGAAAGTGAACTTTTTCGTTTTATGTACGCTGGAGCAAGCCAGTGGTTGAGAAGCGAAAAGGAATGGTACAAGAGACGCGGCTACAGCTGCATCTCCTCGCCAATGTTTTGGATGCTAGCTCCAGACATGGCCACGGTGGAGCTGCTGGATGGGTCCATCGTCTGGTTTGGATGACTTCTGATTTCGGTGTCGCACATGGGTGAGTGGTTCTTGTGATACTTGAGGCCGTTGAGGTTTTTGTATCGTTTGCCACAGACCTCGCAGCGGTAGGGCTTGTGCTTCTCCATTCCAAGAGTGCCGGGATATGGATTAAGTGTCTCGGGATCTACGATCGAGAAGGTACCATTGTCGTTCGCCGCTAGCTGCTGAGTGTTATGTCCATGCTACGTCATATTAGCTCGATAACGATTTGTAGCGCTTGATCAATACGTACAGCTTTGTGATACTTCAACCCGTTCTGGTTCTTGTACGCTTTCTCGCAACCAATGACTGGGCAGTGGAATGGTTTGGGTACGCCGCCATCCGTCTGGGGATCTGGAACGCCTGCTTTCCTTTGCTGCTCTCGAATCGTCCTTGCCAGCTCGCTGTTCTCGCTATACTGCCCATCACCCAGTTGGGATGCAGAAGGGGTCTGTTTGGCAGGCTTTTGTCCTCCATTGTATTGGAAAAGTCGTTTTGCTGGTTCGTCAATACACAAGTCCAGCATATCACGGCCGTTACCAAAATCGTAATATCCGCCTAGGCTTTGATATTGATTTTGCATGAATTGTTGATTGCCAACGTTCATGTTTCCGTAGTTCCCAACAAAGTCGTTGTCCAGCTCACGAGGAGTACCTGGTGTAGACGAATCAGGGGTATGTGCGTACTGTTGCGGTTGCTGCCGTGGATGTGCGCTCAGCGTAGGTGTATTTACTGAAGAGACTGTGGGATTATGCTGATAGAATTGAGCGTTTCTGCCTGGCGCAACTGGCGTGGTTGGCGTTGAGTTTCGTAGACCCTGGTGCTGTTGCAAATGGTTTCCCATATTTATCGTATTTAGCTCTAAAGGTGGGACGCGAGGATTGGGTTGGCCGAATTGAAAGCGCTGTGTCATACGTGGCTGGTCCTGTACAGGGTACTCTTGCTGCTGCAAGTTATTCGATGGCGCCATAGAATCATCATCCATATCCATCTCCATGTCTTGCAAACTGTCCATATACTGGCCTGCTGGGAATTGAGTGCTCGTCAGGTCGATTGAGTTATCCTCGGCAGGTCGTGGCGGGTTTCGTGAGGTTGCGGGGGCTGAAGAACGTTGTGCTGTTGCTGATGTTCGGTCGTTGCTCGATTTTGCGTTGCCTTGCTGCTGTTGGCCGCCATTACTCTGTACTGCCGCTGATGGACTTCCAGTGCTTGGCTTCCTATTGTCAGCATCGGAATTAGGTTGTGTAGACGTCTTTCGCGAAGCCGGCATTTGCTGTGCATGGTTTTCCTCATAGTGCTGTAGGAGTTCGTGGGTCGATGGCAGGGTGAGACCGCAACACCTGAAGTCCTTCATGAAGTTGGCCTCCAGCTTCGGTAGATATGATGAAGAATGATAAGATGGGGATTGGTAGGGAAACGGCGACGATCCCTCCATGATAATACTGTCTGTAGTCAGTAGCGTCCGACATTGAAAGTAGCTGTATGTTGGACAGGCTGCACATGGACTCACTCATCACGAACCCAGCTACTGACCGACACTCCACCCCAGCTCATACCACCAACCATGCTCTCAGCTAAGCTTTCGCGCCGTGGCTTCTCACGATTCATTGTTATGGGTTGAGCTCCACTGCCATTCCGCGAATCGACACCCGCCATAGCGCTCGTTAACGAGTCGCGGTGACCAATCCCAAACCCGTTCGATTTGGCATCTGAGCCTACTATGCTCATTGCCTGTGTCGGGCGCATCTCATTCCCAGTGGTAGATTGAAGTGCGGAAGTCAGGTATGAAGCCTGGCTGTGCCGGGATGAATGTGTGGCGATGTCAATGGGAGTGGAGTTGGCCATGTTGGTCGTCATCGGATCACCGAAGAGAGGGAAAGTTGGGTCTCCAAAGTCGCACTCAAGCAGCGTTGAGTCAACGTACGAGTTGGGGTTGTCCGCGAAACCATGCGCTCTGCGGTGCCAGGAGAATAGGAGGTCCTTTTCCTTCTCCTTTTCGGACCTCCGCCGGGAAGGAGCGTCGAAACCTCGAGGCGTCCCTACAGGAGTTGGCTCTGCAGTGGAGGCGCGATCAAGATCGCTCGCGGCGGGAGAATGATGCAACGATGGGGGCGTGTCTCGAGAATCCAGCTTCACGAACGGTCGCAAGAGTTGCAGCGTAAGTATTTTGTTCGAGATTATAGGTCGAAATTAGAGAAGTCTCCGATGTCGACTAGAGCGATTGAATCGTACGTAAAAATAAATGGTTGGATGTCCTCCACTTGCTGCCCGTTGGTGCTATGATGAACGTTGCGTTGGGATGGTTGAGGGATCAAGTAGAAGTACTTATGACGACGGAAGGGACGTCGGGATTAGTCCATGCAAGCTAAGGAGTTAAGCGACACACTAGTAACGGCTCATGGTGCATATCGAACCACAGTGGCAAGCATCTCATTACCAATCAACGTCTAATATACAGCATGATCGCGTGAACAATTCATAGTGGCTGTTGCTCTGTACTGAAGCGGAAAGGCAATCTTTCTGATTTTCTAGGCATATCAGTGCAATGTCGAGCAACGGTCATGCAGACGTTGCGAACCCAATTGATCCTGCCAAAACATTGAAGCCAAGTTTGGCACCAAACCCAATCGAAAGTTTGACACATCCCCAAAAAACCCAGGAAGATGAAGATTCCGCCGTCACCAAAGCCGAGAAATTTGAAAGGCACGCGGCCGCAGAACATGACGAGGAACATCCCTCAAAGCGGGTAAAGCTAGAATCGAGCGGTGATACGCTTGAAGGCGATCCAAGTCCCACCAAAAGCGAGAGACAGAAGGGTGTAGCCCCGATTAAATCAGAGTCAGTCTGTTTACAGCAAGATGTATTGAGCCCTGGGCTCACCACGTACCAGGTTCCTTGTGCATGTACCTGGTAGCAAGAAAGACAGAAGTGCTACTGTTGCGGATGATGACGCTGCAGAGGGCGCCGCTCATGTCAGGCAAGATGACCGCGACCGAGGAAAGAAAGAAAAGTCAAGAGGCCAAAATACTAGTCGCAACTTCGGATCTTCAAGAGATGAAATAGGGTTGTGCCAGAGTCGCGCTAATAGTCCCGAGTTCTCTCCCAAAGAATGCAGGTTCGGGACTGACTGCAAATTCGAGCATGACTTGCGCAAGTACCTGAAGGAGTGGAAGCGTGACGATTTGTCTACCTTTGGGGGTGTCTGTCCTGTATGTAGTTTGAAGGGGAGGTGTGATGTAGGCTGGAAATGCCGATTTGTACGCTCGCACTCTAAAGAGGTCAAAACAGAAGATGGCAGGTTGGAATTAGTCCTGGTGGAGGAGGCACGCGATAGGCTCGAAAGGGGCGATGGCAATTCTTCCGAAGACGCAATGCTCAATGTTATTGGGACACAAGCTAAATCGGATCTGATGAAAAGAAGAGTCAAGACTCCTAAAGCGGACAAATATAACATCTGGCTCGAGAAGTCGACTCTGCAAAACCAAGATCGAGACGATGGCGATATGGACGTGGCAAACCTAGAGGCTAGCAGACAAGAGAATCGAGCACGTTACATCGAGCCTCCTCTCCTCCCCTCGGAGAAGCGAAGAATCTACTTTGGTCCTGAAACCCCTGTCCTTGCTCCTCTTACCACTCAAGGAAATCTTCCGTTCCGTCGTCTTTGCCTGGGCTTCGGCGCTCAGATCACCTACTCAGAGATGGCAATGAGCGTACCTCTCCTTCAAGGCCAAAAGTCCGAATGGGCGCTCATGCGCGCTCACGAGTCCGAAGCCACACCGCCCGCATATGATGGAAATAAGACTTCCGTCGTTGCAGGATACGACAACTCCAAGGACAGCAGGTTTGGTGCCCAAATTGCGGCCTCCAAGCCCTGGCAAGCTCTCAAAGCCACCGAAATCCTGACCCAGTTCTGTCCACAACTGCGTGTCATCGACGTCAACTGCGGATGTCCCATCGATCTTGTCTACCGTGCAGGCGCCGGCTCGGGGCTTCTTGATCGCCCCTCGAAACTTGAGAGCATTGTCCGCGGCATGAACACCGTATCGGGCGAGGTCCCAATCACAGTCAAAATCCGCATGGGCACCAAAGATAATCGCCCCGTAGCCGAGAAACTTGTGAATCGGCTCGTCTACGGTGGGGAGGCAGCACATGAGCAAGATCTCGGACCTTGTGGTGTTGCTGCTATAACCTTGCATGGCAGGAGTAGGCAGCAGCGATACACAAAGAACGCCGACTGGGGTTACATCTCGGACTGTGCGGCGCTGATTCAACGCTACAACGCCCAAGGCGACGAGCGTGCTGACACGGTGCGTGAAGCTGACGCTCGCTCTCAGCCCGCGGGCGGAAAGGTCTACTTCATCGGCAACGGCGACTGCTACTCCCATGTAGACTATGAGAATCACCTTGTGAAGGCAAACGTTGATTCAGTGATGCTCGCTCGAGGCGCGCTCATCAAACCTTGGTTGTTCGAGGAGATCGAAAAGGGACAGTATATCGACAAATCAGCCAGCGAGCGGCTCTCGATGGTTGAGCAATATGTACGGTACGGGCTCGAGACCTGGGGCTCCGATGAGATGGGTGTGGGTACCACGCGGCGCTTCTTGCTGGAATGGCTGAGCTTTGCGTATCGCTACGTTCCTGTGGGTATAATGGAGCATCTGCCGCCCAGTCTGCAGGATCGGCCACCGGCGTGGAGAGGGAGAAATGAGCTGGAGACATTATTGGGGAGTGGCAACTACAAGGACTGGATAAAGATCAGGTCAGTCTACTGTGTTGCTCGTTTCTGTAAGATCACTGACTCTAGATGCAGCGAAATGTTCCTTGGCCCAGCACATAAAGACTTCAGGTTCGAGCCTAAGCACAAGTCGAATAGCTACGAGATTGAGGCCGAGGGTTGAAAGCATGGTTGCTTACCAAGGGATAATGTATTCTCAAGTGATATGTGCAGCTTCATGCATACTTTACTTGCATTACCATAACAAGCGATGAAAGCAAAATCGGTGTTCAGTTGCATCACGAATTATGGTCGACTTCTTCTCATGGCGCCCAAAAGCAGAATGTCACTTCTGCTTGCGACGAAGGCACGAAGACATTCATTCGTGATTGAGGTTCTGAGAATTCCATCAATCATTTCTTTTCCAAAAAAAAAGGATAAATGAGTTGAACCTGGACCAATCGTAGCAATAATCCTAAGACAATGCTGAACACCTAGTCCTCGACAAAGAAGCAGACATACCAGCTGAGCCCATCGAGAACTTTTAAAGCCTTTCTTAGACTTCGTCATTCGCAACCATGTCGCTAATACATTACTAATGCATCATCACCTCCGTCTCGAACAGAGAGATAAAGAGAACCTCAATGGGGTCCTCCAGCAATCCCCATTGAACTTGCAACAGTGGTAATGCATTCCTAAAATATTGCCAATGCATTACCATCTCCGTCTTCGACAAAGAGGTGAAGGGAACCTCGATCGAGGTTTCTAGCAATTCCCGTTGAATTGGAGCGAATGTAATGCATTCCTATAATATTGCGAATGCATTACCACCTCTATCTTGAACAAAGAGGAGAAGAGAACCTCGCTCGGGGTTTCTAGTAATCCTCGTGGAATCTGGAGCAGATGTAATATATTACGAATGCATTACCACCCACATCTTCGACAGAGAGGTATCTCGATCGAGGTTTCTGGCAATCCCCGTCGAACCTGCAACGATTATACTATATTGCTAATGCATTACTACCTCCTTCGTCGACAAAGAGAACAAGATAACCTTGATCGAGGTTTTCAGCATTCTCGGTTGAATTAGAGCGAATGTAATACATTCCCAATTTACTGCCAATGCATTACCATCTGGTTCTTCGACAAAAAGGCGAGGATAACCTCAATCGAGGTTTCTAACAATCCTCGTTGAAGTTCCAGCGATCAAAATACATTCCTAATACATTGGGAATGCATTACAACTCGCACACTCGACGAATCCACGACTAAAACCCCGACTTGCCCATTCCTGTTTCCTGCCGGGGCTTTGGTCCTGTTCGCTTTACTCCATCTCATAGAAGCCGCTCTCCACCGCCAAGAACCGATACTCCATCCTCGCAACCCGCGCCTCAACCCGCCTTCCGTTCGCCGCTCGGTGACCGAAAACAAGCGCCCTGCAGCCAGAGCCGCAGACCCTACTTCTACCTGACTGGGCTGCACAGCCAAAACGAAACGGCGGAAAGCTCACAGTAGCCCAACCCCCCCCTTTTTCGCCTTCCCCTGCTCGCCTTTCCTCCCATACTCACAACCGATAGAGCCTAGCCCCCCAAAAATGAAGCTCAACCCCTCCTTCGCCGCCGGCTATGCCTCCCCCTCCGGCGCCGGCTTCCGCAAGGTCGTGAAATGCACGATCATGATCAAGAAGAAAGCTGGTATGTCGGACGAGGACTTTGTTGCTTACTACAACACGCGCCATGCGAGGATGGCGACGGAGGTGGTGTTGAGGTATCGTCCTATTACGTATTCGCTCGTAAGTGGTACCGTTCATGCTATCCAGGAAATTGGTTATGGGTCGGGGAGAGTGGATGAGAAGCCCTGATGCAGGATGCTGGGCGAGGCGAGGTTGAGAGACATGGCTACTAATCCGCAACAAGACATACAACCTCGCCCCCGACAGAACACGCATCCAGGATATCCTGCACGGCAAAGCGCAGCTGCTGGATTACGATGCCATCTGCACGTTTGTGTTCCCGGACTGGATGTGTTTGGCGAAGTTTATGTATGATGCGGATTGCAAGGCGCTGGCGGGCGATCATGAGAATTTCATGGATGAGCAGCAGATGAGGATGATGGTGGGGGATGAGTATGTGCTTGTGGACGGGGGGGAGAAGGTTCTGCATGAGGAGGGGCTGAGGGAGGTGGGTGGGAAGGGTAAGGAGAGGGCGGACGGGTAGGGGTGGAGTGGATGCGAGTGATCGGAAGGGGCGTCGGCTGTTCCTTTCTGTGGATCTGGCGATCAATGATGTAGGAAATCCTTGTTTAGGCGGCATTTTGCAAGTGGCGGTCTAGCATCCCGCTGCAGTCACATCAAGCGGTGACTTCTTTTTCGACAAAGGCTGAATTGAAATTATTACCAGAATATATAAAGCGCCTACCACAACATAGTAGAAAGCCGGGGAATGAAGATTGGAAAGGTGCCAAGGGCTTGGTGTTTAGCGCTGCTACGATGAAAGCAAGTACGGACTTTGAGCTAGATTTTCCTTGGAGCAAGAAAAGACAATGGAAACACCAGCATATAAAAACATAGGTAGACCTCTTACTTACCGGATTGCAGGCAATGTACCGTCGACTAAGAAGCATAGCCAACAGTCGCGATATTGGCCTTTCATAGGAAGACAGTAGGCTACCTTGGAGCCTGCCCAAGCAACGTCGCAGTGAAACTTCTCGCTTCTCGCAAGATGGTTTATTAGCGGAGAGAGGTCAGGTGGTTGTGATGCTGAGTTGTTCGGTTCCAATAGACTCGGTGAGACCTGAGCGATGTGATAGACCTTTTCAACGTCCGACGACTCCAGGACGAAATAGTCTTTGTGGATGTAGCGAATGAGGTCCATTGCCAGATCGAGCTGACTCTTCCTGGAAACCCGCTTAGACATGCCTGGCTTTGGGCGTCTGCGGATTCGAAACCCCAGCGCATCCATCTCTTCAATAGCGATCGCGAGGAAAAGGTCAGGCGGCGGATCTTCACTAGTTCGGACGTCGCCTTGAGATGCGCGAACTGCATTGACCAAGTCTGTAAGATCGAGATGCCCGTAGAAACGTTGTCCAGCTATAGAAAAATCGTACGTGGGATCGTGCAGGTCGCCAGCCACAATGACGCAGTACTTCTGCCGGCCATCACCATACCTTTCCGCAGTGATCTGTGATGACTGCCCTAGGTACTCGCTGTGGACGAAGTGCGGCTTACATTCGACAAATCCTTCCGTGGGAAGCAAATCTCTCGAAGTTGCCAGGGTAGGGGCTCCGTATGCTTGTAGGTCAACAATAAAAAATGTCTCCAAAAGGTGTGTAACGTGCTTTTTAAGCTTGAGAAGGATCTGCTCTCTTACCCAAGCATCTTTGCCTATGTCGCTCGATGTCTCAACAGAATTCAAATGCACCGGAGTCGGAAATTTCGTAGCGAAGTTGCTTTTCTTGGAGTCTGTGTCGAGCTTTTTAGTCGACTCATTTGTGGTGGTAGATGTCGCCTCAGTAATTTCAGTGGATGATCTGTCGCTGCTACTTTGTGACGGCTGACTTCTGGCGGAGGATGTACGTGAGCTTTTGGAGCTGGAGCGACTTCCCTGCTTAGGCTTGCGCCCGAATGTTCCTCCCTGCATGTGAGACGCAACATGTCCGACTGGCGAGGCTGTAAATTGAGCCGATGTAGATTCAAAAGCGTGGCGGCCGCCGGTGCTCGCCATAATCGGGCAGTCTGTAGAGTACTGACTTTTATTTTACTCGATAAAAAATCTAAAGGATGATTTCTTCGAGCAGTACGTGAGTGGTATTCTGGATAGTATAATCTCCCCCAGACATAAGAGGAAAACATCGTGCATTGTTCTCCGCTTGGAGGACAAGGAGAGGCAACAAAGCATTGTTTCAAGTGCATTATAAGACCAATGTCAACAAAGAAATTACAACAAATTCTAAATGCTCCAAGGACGAAAAGAGGATGTGCAGCCTGAAACCAAACCGTTCGCTACAAGCCATGGTCATATCGGCTTTCCAGTAGACTGTCCAGCTTACCTAACGGCACTCTGGCTAAAATTTTGATGGGTGTCTGCTGCAAGTTCTCTTTGCCTGTTTCAATTCGTAACAATTAGTGCAAGAACCAGTGCACAGCAGAAGACCCAGTATTCCTCAGTAAGGAACAAAGGAAGAAAAGATATCTGAATCTCTCTTATGAAAGCGCTCGGTTAAACCTCGGTGATACGAGCTCTTGGTGTCGCGAAAAGTTCCGCCCCACATCGACACCGGTTTCAACATCCCACTGCGCAATAAGAAAGCCCGGCTTACAGGAAGATGTGTGAGTCTCGACGAGTGTAGTGTACTTCTAAAGTCTTCCAAAGATGCCTGGACGCGCAAAGAAATCGACAAAGAAATTCGAGAAAAACCACCTCAAAGATACGATAGGGCGGCGCAAGGAATTTGCCAAAATCAAGCAGCGCAACCAGGTCAGTGTAAAGAGAAAAGCTAGAAATGCGAGCGATAAAGCCAAAGTTTCCGACGATGAGGCCGGTCCACCACAAAAGAAGGTCAAGATCAATGGCACGGACGACGGAAAACCCTTTGGTGGCATGAGCGTGGATGATTTCTTTCAAGGAGGGTTCGAACTACCGCAGCCAAAGCCTCAGCGGAATCACAAGAAGAAGGCAATTAATGAGGATGAAGGGCAGGTTGCGAGGTCTCCGAAAAGAAAGGCAGAGGTCGTCACAGCCGAGGAGAGCGATGAGGAATCGGGAGTAGACGTCCCAGAGGACAAAGGTGCCTTCGGCGAGGAGGAGGCGGGTTCGGGTGAAGACGATGGCATTGAGACACATAAAGAGGATCTAGATGCACTGGCTCAAAAAGATCCGGAATTTTACAAATTCCTACAAGAGAACGACGCAGAGCTCCTAGACTTCGGCGATGACGGGGATCTCGAGGCGATGGACCACCTGAGCGAGGACGGTGAGGTACCGAAGAAGGGCAAGAAAGGCAAGAAATCTATCGAAGCACCGCAAGGGGGAGAAGATGACAGCTCCGAAGTCACAATGGCAATGGCGAAGAAGTGGAAGACCGCTATGTCAGAAGCACACTCGTTGCGAGCTATGCGGCAGGTCGTATTGGCTTTCAGGGCTGCAGTCTACGTCAATTCAGATGAATCAAAGACGCAAAGGTACTCGATCTCCAGTCCAGAGGTCTACCATCAGCTGCTGGTCGTGGCCCTGGAGCACATTCCTACAGTGTTGAACCACCATCTACCCGTGAAGGAGACATCCTCCGGGAAAGTCCGCATCGCAACTGAATCCAAGAAGTTCCGGACGCTGACACCACTGCTCAAATCACACTCAGCATCGCTTCAGCACCTGCTAGAAAACCTGTCCGACGCTTCAACCATCAAACTCACAGTCTCCTCTCTCGTCCAAATACTTCCCTACATACTCTCCTTCAAGAAGACACTCCGTTCTCTCTGCAAGACAGCCGTTGACATCTGGTCGGACACAGCCACCACCGAAGCCACACGCATAACGGCTTTCCTCTTCCTCCGCCGCCTGGCTGTCATATCCGATGCCTCCGTCCGAGAAGCCGTTCTCAAAACCACCTACCAAGGTCTCGTCAAAGGCAGCCGCATGACAAATACGCACGCCCTTTCCGGCATTAATCTGATGAAGAACTCCGCCGCCGAGCTCTGGGGTCTCGACGCTGACATCGGCTACACCACCGGCTTCACCTACATCCGACAGTTGGCCATCCATCTCCGGCAAACAGTCAACCATCCAACAACCGACTCCTACAAAACAATCTACAACTGGCAATACGTTCATGCCCTAGATTTCTGGTCCCGCGTCCTCTCAACCCATTGCTCCCCTGGTTCAAACCCCCATCTCAAAACCGCCTCCGACTCACCACTCCACCCGCTCGTCTACCCCCTCGTGCAGATCACAACCGGCGCCCTCCGCCTCATCCCAACCCCAGTATACTTCCCCCTCCGCTTCCACCTCACACGCGCCCTCCTCCGCGTTTCCCACGCCACAACAACATTCATCCCGCTCGCCCCCTCCTTACTCGAAGTCCTCACCTCCCCCGAATGCAGCAAACCAAACCCCAAACCCTCCACCCTCGCCCCTCTAGACTTCTCCATCGTCCTCCGCGCCCCAAAATCCTACCTCGGCACACGCGTGTACCAGGACGGCCTAGGCGTCGAGCTCGCCGAGCTGCTAGCCGAATCCTTCAACATCTGGGCCAAGCACATCGCCTTCCCCGAACTCGCGCTGCCACCGATCGCCTTCCTGAAACGCTGGCTGAAATCCTCGAACGCCGCGCCGTCGATACATGGCGATCAGAGAGGCGCGAAGAAGCGACGGCAACGAGGGGGTGGCAATACGAAGATCCATGCTGCTGTTGCGCTGGTGGTTCAGAAATTGGAGATGAATAGCGCGTTTGTGGAGGGGAGGAGGAGGGATGTGAAGTTTGGACCTACGGAGAGGGAGGAGGTAGAGGGGTTTTTGAGGGAGCTGGCGTGGGAGGATACGCCGCTGGGAGGGTTTGTGGTTGGGGAGAGGGGGAGGAAGGAGGAGAGGGAGAGGGTTTTGAGGGAGGGGAGGAGGGAGGAGGGGAAGGGAAGGCGGGATAGGGAGGTGGGGGAGAGGGAAGATGAGTTCGAGGGAGAGGAGGAGGGGGATGAGATGGAGGTTGAAGAGGAATAGTTAGCTAATTGTGAATACGCTTTGGAGAAGAACATTGATCTGCTCAGTCTCCATGTCTAGTTGCAAATACCTGGGCGGTGGATCAATCCTCGAATACTGACAAGCGAAACAGATGCTTGAGCAGAGACCTACACCCAATTACGCATTTATATCCGTCAAGCTCTCTAAGGCACACACACACAGCATAATCCCCCTCACAACGAATGTCTTACACCTGCCATATTTACCTCCCCCCCCCCGCCTTCCGAACTCCCAAATCCGCCACCCAGGCTTGCAACAAACTCCACAGCCCAAAAGCAGCCCCTCCCGCACTCACCCACTCGCACCCAAAGAAACAAGGAAACCAAACAGGTAAACCCCCCCCCCCAACCCGTCTCCAACGCAAGACCCAGCAAGTAACAACGCCTTCTTTCCCCCTGTCTCCGACCCGTTTCGCTGTGTCATCATCAATCGCTCGGCTAGCTCAACCGGTGAGAAAGACTTCTCTTCGAGAGGCGCCCTTTGCCCCCCTACAGCGCCCCATTCGGATCGTGCGTCCCTGCGGGCATCCAAGGCTGAGGGTCATCGCCATGCGGGAGGTCGAAGAGCGGGAGCATGCTTTTGGGATGTTGGTGGCTTGTATTGGGTGGTGTTGAGAGGGAGGGGGGAGGGAGGGGAGACTTACGTGGGATGATGAATTCGGGATGGGGTTTTGAGGTGGGTAGGGTGGATGTGGCGGTTTTGGAAGGTAGAGGGAGATTTGTGGAAGCTTGGGGATGGTGAAGATTCGCGGGTCTGAAGCGGTATGCTCGGGGGACTTTGGATCAGGGGGGCGTGAGGAGATGGGGAGAGAAGGTGATGGAGCGAGGGAGAAGCTGCGTTTTTATATGTGTGGAGAGAGCTTCGCTGCGGGCGGTTCGGTGCAATGGCACGCCTTTTGTGTTACCAAGGAGAGGGGGTTGGGCGCTCGACATGTAAGGATGCTGGGAGATGCGAAAGTGAGGCCACTGCTCATGATAGTTGAGGAGAGAAAGAGGGCGTGCATAGGATTGAGGAGGCAAGTGACGCTTGGATTGGCGCTTGGGCAGCAGTTGAGCAAGGCTGTAGCGATGAACTCGTTAAGATCGAAGTCGGTTCCTAGCCATTCACAGTTCCCTGTGTTGTTTGTGGATCCACGCATTTTCTTTGGATCATTTGTTTAAGGGGGGTTCTGACAATACTGAGGCGCCACGGATGAGCTTGCATGTGCGGTCTAGACGACCATGAACGACCGGGGGGATAGGTGGAAAAGAGAGCTTGGACTCTCGAAAGAGGAGAGCTAGCAGAGAAAGGAGCCTCGAATGTCGAGAGGCTTGGGTCGCTCCTTCAACAAGGCAACCAAGCAAACATGCAGCTCGGATGAACACAATCTTGGCCTCGCAGAGCCCAGACACTAGGTATTCCGGAGTACATTTTTTCAGCCTCGCGGACCTACCTAGCTATACAGATGGGGTGTGCGATCGCCGATCTGTAGATGGTCTTAAGGTCTAGCTCGAAGATCTCCTGCAAGAATCAGTGCAACAGCGTCCATTTGCTGACCGAGTAGGCTGCCATGATTCGTATCATGCCCACGTCTTGGCCAGTCCAGACTGGGTTTCCTGTCAAGGCACGACGTTTCTCATATCGTTGGCCACGTGGGTCTGAGAAGAAAGCTGCAGTCATACAAGCTGATTCCTCGACCTCGCTACAATTGTGACCGAGGTCATAGTCTACCCGAGTTCGGTGGTCCATTGTTGAAAGATAGCTTCCTTGCTGCCGCTGTAGAGTCTGCTACCGACTGCGATAAGATACAAGTACGATGTCGGTCTGGCCCATCCGTGACGCTGACGGTAGCACAGGAGGCTGAGTGCTTGAAAATTCGTACTAGATAGACGCCGCAGCCTATGCCAGAATATGATCCATACATCCCAAGAGAGTACGACATCACCGGTCCTCACATTTGAGAGAAGACTTGTACGGTACATCAAGATTTGCTGTCTCTTTTTCCATACTTGCAAGCACAGTGCTGTATGATGGAGATGGACAAGGAAACACAACGTCGAAGTGGAAGAAATCGTAGGAAAACTTCAGAGTATGCCAAGAGGACGCTCGCCTGTTAGCGTTGACCCCACTCGGCTAGCGTGATATAATTATCATTCTGATCTTGGAAGGATCCATGTAGCCTTTCCATCAGCTTCATTACATCTTGTCCTTCGACTTTTTCATCATCACAGGCAAGTAAGCAAGCATTACCAGATATTCGTTGCGCTCACCCAATTCGTAAGATCGTTATCCATAGTGTATTTCGGTCATTGTGAGTTTGTTTGGTTTCCACCACAGGCTCCAATCCCCTCAGAGACACACCAAATTCAATGTCATTCCCATGTTAAGAAGCTAATTCTGCTTCATCACTCTTCCTTTGTTGTTCCTCGGCCTCAGCTTACTGACGAACTCTCGATTCGGCGTCGCCCTGTTCAAGGTCACAATTTTCGCCTCGTCCAACATGTGATCAAAAGATCTCAAGTCATCGTACTGATAGTCTTCTTTGCGCCAAGCAGGTTTGATAACGAACAAATAATGCGGTGTGGTCATCGCAACACTGAAGTCGACCAGACGTCCGCCTTTGTAGTTACGAGCTTGAATGTCCATGTTATAGACTTCGAACTTGCGCATTCTTCGCAGATCAAGCAGCATTCTCTTAGCGATCTTTGCAGTGAGAGGGACGTCCTCGGTGACCAGATCTTTCACGATGGCACGAAATGGCTCCCTCCTTGAGGCCGGCTTTAAGTCTTCTTCGTCAGGTCGGTTCCAGGTCGTGACTCCAAAGCGTTCTTTCAGCTCGTCCTCTCTGTTGGCTGGAATCATCAAATAACCGTAACAACGAACCGCGACTTTCCCGTTAACGTTCTTATCGATCAATCGTCCGTAAGCGCGGCACTCATTGAAGAACGGATCCATATGACCGCGAATTAGGGCAGTGGAGAGAATTTTGCGCTGGCGAACGGACAAAGCCGCACGGTCGTCGGAGTCATCATAGAATTTGAACTGATATCAAAGCACAATTAGCATCACTCAACAATTATGTCATGATCGAAAGAGCCACTGTCTTACAATTTTTAGCGCGTACGTTTTGGTTTGTATCGAGACTTCGAATACATGCGCATGTCCTCCGGCGGATGAATCCGCCAGATCACTCTCACTAATAAGTTCTCTGAAATCAACAGTCGCCTTTGGATCCTCAAAAGCCTGAAGTTTAGGCCCATTGCACTCTGGAAGGGATTTCGTCGAATTTCGAGTCATATGTTGAGTGGGTACATACGATCATTCACTCTGAAATATATGTTGAATGGTTGAAGTGGATCATTGTTCCCAGGGGCATGGAGCGCTTGGGCGTTTGTCTGTCAGGATCTAAGACAGGAGGGGGTCGCGATGAGGCATACCCCCACCTGTGTAAAGCATGCAAAGATCTGGCCCATGCAGGTCAGGGAGCTTAGGCGCAAGAACACTGAGCAGACTGAGCTTAGCTTAGAGTACTTAGAGAGAACAATCGCTGAGCAGTTTAAACTCATTCAACACGGGAGAGTTCCTATAGTATACAGATCTCGAACTCGATGCTCTTATGGCTCGTGCTCAACTCCTTCATTACTGCTCCACATTGCTTTAGCATAAAGGTCGACTGTTGCATCGTGACAAGACTTGCTGACTCGTCTGACGAACCCCACAGACCTCTCCCACAAGAGACAACCTTGGAACTATCAAGGTTTCTCCCTAGTAGCGCCATGACAATCTTGGGGAACTTGATCTGGTTGATGCGACTGGACTGGGCGCTCGACAGTACGAAAGCTAGGCCAATTGCTGTAGTTCTCAGACCCTCCAGATGAAAAGTACAAGGTGCATGGATTTTCTGCAACCCAACGTTTCGAACCAATAGGGGCATTTAGAGTCGACCACTACGCCCCGTAGCGGTTGGAGTGGCACTTTTAGTAGCAGTTCGAGCATCACCGTCGCTACTGCAGTAGCACTCTGAACGCTCCAGCATGTGCAGGCGTAGCAGATGCAATTCGTAGCACTCGTAGCACCCAATAAGATCTCGAATTTCCCTTCCCACGAGACGCTATCCATCTTTGTTCAATTATGCGGACTCAGATTCGCCAACGTCAAGCGAGCTGATGGATTTGCAATGCGTCACGACAACCATCAGAACGCATCTCGGGCTATTTGCGGCATGAGATTGAGGTTATTGGTAAATGTCATCAGGCAACTTGCAGGATCACTTCTCTAGACCTTCCTGTTCACGTATTGACGCAGGAGTAGGTACGATGAGTATGCCCGAAACCACTGACCTGTTTCATGTGTCTACAGCCTTGCGACATAGGTGAGTCGCAGGACTATTTTTGAAAGGTCTGCTTCGATGCTGCTTCACAGCCCTTCCTATATAGTAATGGGTATGTCAAGGCGGCTAGCTCGATCGCAATCCGGACTGTATCCTACTTCACTCAACATCATTACTTACGATCAAAACTACATGAGAAGAACGTACGATGCCGAGTGTTTCTCCAAGTCTTTTGCACTACCTTTCAACGAAGAATCCCACCCTGAATGTAAAGAATTGTAACAGCGGTCCAAACACCAAGTCAGGTAAAACTGCCTGGGATCTTCCGCGTCAAATCCAGGACTGGGCGGACTTCGAATACCAGTCACTGGACTCGATTTACAATGGTGCACTCCGAAATGTTCTTCGACGTCAGTTCAACCTCCATCAACAAGTACAGCCTGATGGAACCAGTCGTGACATCCATAGTGAAGCGAATATGTCAGATATTGTCGTCCTATGGAACAAAACCATAGTGTCCAACGGATTGAAGGTCGCTCAGAAACAGATCGGTACCGACTTGCCCCATGAAAAGATATACATGTGTCAAGGCAAACAAGCACAGCCCCCTTCGAAGGTTCCGGAAATGCTTGGTCCAGAGTCGAAGGGGAAAAAGAAAAACCAAAAACACCGTAACCCAGACTGGGCCGGTAGGAAACCTTCCACTGTCAATCCTAACGAGCCTCGAAGGAAAGCGAAGAAACCGACTAAAGCGAAGAATCTTTTACCAGGCGACACAAAAGTGTCTCCAAAGTGGAAGAGCGCTGATCTTACTAAAGGCGACGTCAATAAGGCCGTTGTGAAAGACAAAAGTTGGTTTCAACCGGTGGCACAAATCTACACTTATTGCGTCAGATCGAACGCTCGCTATGGGTATATCATTACAGACAAAGAACTCGTTGTCGTTAGGATTCGTTCTCTTCCTCAGACTGGCCCACCGCGAGAGGAGGAGAGCACTGACAAGAAGCGGGAAGAGCAGGATGAGTACAGGAAGCTGGACCCGGACATCATGGCCGGCTCACAGGAGCTAGAAGAATTCGTCGAAGGGGCACCAGAGGCGACTCAAGCGCTTACTGATGGTGTCATGGAATACAAAGCCATTCCCTGGGACTCCCATATTCCTACCTCCCAACGGAATCCCGAAGTGATGACCGTCAACCTGGCTCTATGGTGGCTGCATATGATGGCTGCGGAAAGCAGTGCGATCGAAGAGGACTATATTACACTTACAGATGCTGTGTGGGATACCGATCCAGGAAACAAAACGCCAGCCTACGCCGTCGTAGAAACAGACTCCCAAGATACTGCACCATTACATGAGACCTCTTTCAACAGTCAAAGCTGTGTAACAAGCTTCGAGTCGGATTTTGGAGGAAGAAAGCATACCAGAAACAGTCAAAGCTATGTAACAAGCTTCGACTCGGATCTTGGAGGAAGAAAGCGTACCAGAGACGATGATGGAGACGCTGAGATGCTGCAAATGGCTAGTCAATCAAAGCGCCCCGCGCGAGGCCGCAAAAGAGGATCCAATTGAGGGATGAGCACATTGCTGGCTGGCCCGCAATCGCTCACTCCTCAAGTCTTATCGGAGGGGAGCTGGAATCGACAAGGAGTAGATGGAGTAGATGCCGAAGATTGTAGCATGCGCTCTGGTCTGGCGTTAAGGAGTCTTGGTATATCGTTTCAGCTCGATCTGTGTTGTAACTTGCGAAACCCCTGTATGAAAGAGTATTCCACTTCTTGATACCATAAACATCGTAGGAAACAGCTAGCAAAGTCTAACCATCGACTTCTCTTTTGGTTAGTCCAAGGTTGCCGTGACCGAGTAAGACTCTGAAGAACAAGAATCTGCTTCTCATCTGGTAGATGTATCTTCAAGAATAGCGAACTTGACTTGGCCTGACAATTACCAATATCTGAAAGCTCTGGCTGAAGTTCCTCCACCATAAGGTTGATGGATCCGAAATTAAGCTTGAGATCACACAGACCTGAGGCTGAGACAGCCCTGATGCGCAGCGAGGGTCTACCCCCTTCCGATTCACAAAGACCCCAAGGCTCGCACGCGTCTCTCGCGTCTATTCCACATCAAGTCTGCATTCTAATTTCTGTCATCAGCGTACCTCAGGCACAGAGCTCAATCACAATGGCTCTCCCCAACGGTCCGCTCCCAAAAACCCTCACTCCAGCAAAGCCACACTCAAAGCACCCCACAACCCCTTGAATAACCCCCCACTCCCCGCCTCCATGACAACCCTCACCACCGACCCCCGCCACGGCCGCGCCCTAATCTGGCAGCGAGCTCTCCAACGCTGGCTCACCCGCTCCTCCGTCGATGAGATCCTCCCTTCTCTCTATCTCGGCGGGTACAGCCCCCTTCCCCTTCCCCTTCCCCTCCCCCCCTCCCCCCCAACCAGATCAAACCCAACCACTAACCACCCCTGCCCCCCAGCTCCTACGCCGCCTCCAACACCCACCTCCTCGCCTCCAAGAACATCACCTTCGTCCTCACAATCATGAGCAAAGACCTCTCCGCCGACACACTGCAGCAGTACACGGAGAAGGGCATCACGCACCTGTATGTGTCGAAACACGACACCGAAGAGGAAAACCTGCTTGATGTGTTCGGGGAGCTGTGTCTGGTCATTGAGGAGAAACTGCGACGACCAGGGGAAGGGGTCGAGAGGCAGGGGGTGCTGGTGCATTGCGCTATGGGCATCAGTCGGAGCGTGAGCGTCGTGCTTGCTTATGGTTCGCTTCCTCCCCTCGGGCCCTCCCCAATCATCCCCATCCCTAGCTCTACCCCCTTCAGCCCCTCCCCCCCCCACACTTCCTCCCTTCTGATATATATCTGCAGTAATGCAACGCTACGGCATCTCCCGCTCCGCCGCCAAGCGGCTCGTGCGCGCCAAGCGCAACGTCGCGAACCCGAACGCGGGCTTCTACCGCCAGCTCAAGGTCTGGGAGGCGTGTCGGTATGATATCCATACGCTGTGGGCGATTGACGGGGTGAGGCAGTTGAAGATGGAGTATCGGGAGTGGTTGGGGGATGTGGAGGAGGAGAAGAGGAAGAGGGAGTTGGAGCTGGAGGCGAGGGGTGGTGAGGAGGAGGGGGAGGAGGCTGGGCGGGGGGGAGGGGGTGGCTGAGTGTGGGGTGGTTGGTACGAGGTCGGGGATACGCATGCCGTGGCCTGGAGCATCGGTCTACAGGATGTCTTAACGAAGACCACTGGATGCGAGGCTGTAGGATCTTGTGGATACGGAGGCTAGGGATCAGCCCCAGAAATCTTTCTAGATGCTTGAACATCTCTGCGAGGGAAGAGGCAACCACGGTTTGGAAGCAGGAGGAGTCTGCGAAACAAGGGGGAAAGAACCATATTGAGAGTTACCCCAGGGTCTGCTCAGACGTAACTCCACCTTCTTCCAGCTGTTGGGAGTGGTAGTAGCGGAGAGACTTGAAGGCGAAACCGAGATAGATATGGATTAAGAAAAGAGGAAAAGTCAATGGACAGATCCGCGAGACAAGACGGCATGGAATGGATAGAAGGACAGAGACTGGTGAAGAGAGCTCTTGCATGACCCCTTCCGCCTTTATGCATTCTTCCATAGATGCTTCCGTTGAAGGACCAATATCCCCTTTTCCGGAGCTCTGAAAAGTTTAGATCACCATCAACCCCATTCATGGACGCAACCCAAAACGCAACCAAGTACATCGCTATCCAGCTTATCTCATCACATCACCCACGCATCCCTCCCCCTCCACCCCCTCAACGCCAACGCTCAAACCCTCGTTTCCCCCCCACCCCATCTACACATCAATCACTCTGAATCAAAACCTTAATAGCCCCACCCGCCGGATTCCCCGCCGTCTCAAACGCCCTAACCGCATCCTCAATCCCAAATCGATGACTAACCAACCTCTTCAAATCAATGACCCCACTCTCCACCAGCCGAATCGCTCTGGGCCACGTATTTGCATACCTGTACTGGAACTGCAAGTCTATCTCCTGCGTGCTGAGCCTCATAAACGGCAAGCTCATGTCCGGCTTCCCGACCCCAATGACAAACACCTTCCCCCCGAATTTCGTGGCGTAGATGGCTGTCGCGATGGAGGACTCGACGCCTGTGCATTCCATAGCTACGGCGGGCTGGATATTGGAGGCGAGGGAGATGAGTTCCTTGGCTGTGTCTTCGGTGGAGGTGCCGCGCTGGACGTGGTAGGTGCGGACGCGGGGGACGAGGGATTTTGCGAACTTGAGGCGGCTTTCGTCGACGTCCGTGATGACGAGCGGTTCGGCGCCCGCGGCGGCGCAGCACAGGAGGGTGATGAGGCCGATGGGGCCGGCGCCGCAGATGAGCACGCTGTCGCCGAGGCGGACGCCGGAGCGCTCCATGCCTGCGAGCGCGACGCTGAGGGGCTCGAGCATGGCGCCGTCTTCAAAGGACATGGTTCCAATCTTGTGGCACCAGACGGCGGGGTGGTTGACGTAGCGGCGGAGCAGGCCGTGGATGGGCGGGGTTGAGAGGAAGCGCATCTGGTGGCAGCCGTTGTAGCGGCCCATGAGGCAGGGCTCGCAGGCGTGGCAGGGGAGTCCGGGTTCGATGGCGACGCGGTCGCCGGGCTGGAGGTGCGTGACTGAGGGGTGCACGGCGAGGATCGAGCCCGCGGACTCGTGGCCTAGGATGTGGGAGTCTTCGACGACCATGGGGCCGATGCGGCCGGCGTGCCAGAAGTGGATGTCGGAGCCGCAGATGCCGGTGGTGTGGATACCGATGGTGACTTCGCCATGCTGGAGCTCTTTGCCTTCCTTGACGCTTTCGAGGGTGGGTTGGGTTTCGGCTAACCAGAGCTTGTGCTCAGGGTTGGTGAAGACGCCGACGTTGGGCTTCGTAAGGGTGGTGGTGGTTGCCATGGTGGGAGGGGACGGAGCGTCGGTGGGAGCTCAAGGGTTTCTGCGAGTGGCGGGGCGAAGTGTGATTTGGATCGAAGAATTGGGCGGTTCTTGTATGGATTGTGAGGTATATGCCACGAAGAAAGATAGGTGGGGTAATGTTCGGGAGCGAAGATGCGCGCGTCGATTGCTTCGTTGATTGTGGGGGATCTGTATCAGTAGCAGCTGAGCCAGATCGCTTGAGCAAGGCAAAAAGAATTGATCGCTGGGGGTTTGGGTAACGCTGCAATCAAAGTGACTTGTAGGCGCTGGCGAGCAAATGAAGCTGAAGTGCCCCACCAAGAGGCGGAGGATTTCCATCAGCGGGGTTCACCTCCCGTCGACTTCATTCCGCACCACTCCTGGACTAGCAATGTCTGGATAAAGTCAACATGCTAGACAGGCCATCCATGGAAACCGTGAACTCATTATAGCTTGCGAGGTTTGATGACGCTCCGCATTCCTATGAATACGTCCCTTCCATAGTAATACCGATTATCAACACATCGATGGATCAGAAAGAAAGCAAAGGAGAGAACGAGATCGTCGTACTCATAGTCTTACATGCTTTGAATGCCTGAGGGTCCCAACGCCTCCTAATGCTCCCTTCGTGGTATACCAGCCAATCCATCCAACGCCATGTTCTAATGCCAGCATGCGTGGTACTCTATATGAAGAGTGTCTTCGCTTCTACAGGAAAGCTTTCGCTAGGGCAATAGGGGCATTTGAATCTGCCACCCTTGGCGTGCCGGAGCAACGATTCCTTCGCAATCACGTGGCCGCATGGCATCATATTTGGAGGGTTCTCGTCCGTTGTCTGCTCCTTGGAAATGGGACAAACAAAGATGGAGTGGAATTGGTAGGCCGGCGGCAGCGGTATCTCAACCTAGTCCATTGTATCAGCGTATGAATGACAACCAATCCAAGGTTGACTCACAGGGAGCTCGTTTTGCGTCGTCCACTCCGTCCGCTTCTCTTTCATGATGTTCTGCAATTTCAGTAGCGTTGGTAAAGCGATGGCTCCTGCCGTAGCGGCAATGTATAAGGGCGATTCTGCGGACAAGCCAAGAAGAGAGCAGAACTCTCTCGTGAAAGAATTCGCAAGCTCATCCCATGCGTCATTGTTACAGAAGATGCGGCGATACGGCGATTGCTGTAAATTAGCACGGAATGCCATCGCACCGATCAATTGCTGGATTTCCCGCATGTAGCGTGTTTGAAAGGAAGCAAACCCCTCTCGTGCATACTGAAGCGCTCTTTGCTGCCCTTGATATGCTGAACGTGGATCGTTCGAGGTATGTTCTTCGCTCATGAACAGCCAGATGAACTGCAATCTCTCGAGCTCAAACTCTAAGTTGCTACCTCTTGCTTCCAAGACCGCGCTGTTAGCTCTCGCCCATTTTATCGCTGGGCGGAGGTTCTTCCTCTGCTTTAAGTCGTGGAGTATGTTATACATCATGGCAAATTGGTCCCGTAGAACATCCGACTTCAGTAAGTCGTCGCCAAATTTGTAAGACGCATCGTCACGGTCCCTTATGTGAAGGCTGGCGTGAGGGTCTCGCAGTGCATCCCTTAAGAAGGTTGAAGCCACAAGAAACTGGCCTTCCCTCAATAGATGCATGGCAATCGCTCGGTTGATCAGGGCCTGGTGTGAGGAGAGAGCATCGTAATCAGTAGTCGGCAAAGGCTTGTCTTTGAATTTCTGAACGGACGGTCAACGAGCGGGTCGGAATTCAGAGAACGAGGAACTCTTGCCTTATCTAAGGCCTTTGAGTAGTTGCCCAATGCCTTGTAGACCTCTTTCAAATCAGTGTTCACACTGTCGAAACTCTGTTTGACGGGGTTTTGCAACTTTGCCAGAGCGACCGACGCAGTCTTTGGATCTAGACACACTCAATATGCAGTGGGACTTTACAGTAGTAAGGGTGACGGAAAAGAGACGCTCGAAGCAAACCTACTTGCAGCAACAGCATCCCGAGCGCTGATGAGGAGATCAATGGTCTTCTGAACATCGTCGATGCTCTTCGATAGGTTGCCCTTCTTCGCAAGCTTCTCATGCTCGGCTAGCAAGGCCTCCATGTCGCCAAATAGAGCGGTCTTCGCACTTGGTCGTAAACCGCAGAGGCAAAGCTCAAGACCTTCACGGAACGTACAGGGCTACCTCAGGGCTGCATCGCTCGGCAGGTATAGTCCAGGTAGCCATCCTAGCTCCGGTAATCGTGTCTTGACAAGTTCGGCAAATATACTACCAATTGTGAAGTTACAACCTGGAAGCATCCCACCTCAGTCACGAGTTGTCGAAGCTCTGGTGACAGGTCGGCCCGAAGTTTAACCGGCACACCAAACCTCGGCATCTCCTAATCGGGGAGTACTTCGAGACCTTCAGTGGAAGGCAAACCAGCGGAAGTGGCAGTGAATCATCGAGGAAGAACTGCTAGCCAGCGCAGTAGTTATTGCCGAGTATGTTTGTGCTCCTCCTCAGCCAGAAGCATGAGATAGTAGAGCTTCTAGAGCTTAGAGGTGAATGGGAATAGCCGAACGCTATTCAACGAAATAGCGACTTGACGGCTAGGACTTGGGTATTTGCTTAAGCCTGTAGAGGTTTAAGACTGAACCACACGCTATGGATGGCGAAGAGTCTGTCACGAAGGAGAAGCCTCCGGATTCACCTACCAATACCTCAACAATGGCCACACGGGATTTGCAACCTCGTCCAGCACATCAACGGCTCGTCTTAACTGACCCGGTAGCTTTCAGGTACGCACGTCGGTCAAGCAAATTGGATGTAAGCGACTGAAGAATGCAGGTATCTTGAAGAAGATCCGTCGATCACTGTCTTGGAACGGCGGCGACGACTTCACGGCTACGAACTTTACATCGTAGAGCAGTGGATATGTTCGAGAGTGCATCCAAGTTTCGTAATTACGACTTACACTGGATTGGAACAGCAATCTGTGCTTGCTGGCATTTTGAGTGTCCCTACCGATGAGGGTGAATGGTCTCCACGACTCCGAGTATGGTTCAAGGCCCTCGCCAAATATCATGCTCGGAAAAAGGAGACTCCTCTAGGAACACTGATGGTCACAAACCTCAGCAGTTTCTCCTCTGCACTGACCGTAATCCCAGTTCCCGAGGGAGACGTCAAAAAGCACCGAGAGGACTTCTTCGTCAATGAGAATCTGAAGCGGTTGGGCTGCTCAGGTCGAGCAGGTCTCAACCTTGGTACGCCAGTGAGTGCCACGCAGGCCAAGTTCTACCAGCTGTACCACACGAGCGACCGTGTACCGCTGTATGGGGCGGTTATTGAGCTTGTCAAGCTGTGTCAAGTCGCTCTTGTTCTCTACGGCAAGCTCGCACCTGAGTACGTCGACGGTCTATTATGTGACGTTACGGAGCAGTCCATTAATAACTGGTGGACTGACCTTGGGACGGAGTACTTCAATATCGATCCCACCGATGGCATCCTCGGTCCTACGACGGTCTCAGCGTTGCTTGGTATACTCTTGGGAGCCCGTAACAGGCTACACGCATATGGAGCACCTGTAGCCAAAGATGTCTTCGATGTGGTCAGCACGAAGAGAGGAATAACGCACTTTCAGAAGTCACAGAAGCTAGACCGGACCCGCAGGCTTGATCGTGAGACTTTGCATCGACTACACAGGGTGACTGCAAAAGCTGCAAGTGGAGAAGGCTGGACCATGCCTCGAGCAGTCAAGACCACAGTTGCTGAGCTTAGCGGCAAGGGAGGTGACATCGTCATGGGCAGAGTAGGTGTACGAGAGAAGGCTGGGATAGCGGACATCGAAACCTTGGACATTGAGACATTCGTGAGCTTAGTTTCCGGCGAGAGGTCAAAGTGGCTTTGGCATGGAAAGCCAAGAAAAACCGAGACTGATGGCTTCAATAACCTAAGCAGTGATGAAGGCGTTGTGTTTACCAAGGATGGGAATGGCAATTACATCTGGACAAGCCAGAAACAAGATTCGGTCATTGACGGCCATCGTGTGCAGGGTATCACGAGTCGGATCTATAATCATCCGTCCCATGACTCGCAGGCTAGCATTGAGTCCCCCGAGAAAGATCAAGCGTTACGGCGCAACGTCCTCAAGACTGTATCAGGGAAGGTGACGGATGCCAGAAGCGGTCTTGGTCGCATTAAAGACGCCGTGGGCATTACTGGGTTTCGCGGACACTATCACAGATTTCCGAAGGAGGATAACCTCTTATCAGATGGAGACAGCTTCAAAGAAAGGCCCTCAGGGCGTGACAGAGACCAGGCCAAAGAACGCCGTGGAGACACTGGCTCTATAGGCGATGAAGATGGCATGAGTATGGACGCTGGATCTGCGCAACTGTCTCCTGTCTCGCTACCGGCCGCCGATGAGCACTCGGAGAAGCTAGATACTCGGATGTCTAGACCAGATAGCTCTCGATTTGGCGGACCAGAAGAAGATGCCGCGTCGACATTGAGCTCAGAGGAAGTAATAACCAATAAGCTAAGAGAAAAGCGCCCAAGTCTTCCTCTCGCGTCCGCAGACAACCAACTCGCGTTGGACCTTGACAGTGATCTTGCACGTTTTCGTAGCAATACTTCTGTCGATCAAACAAGGGAGGACAAATCCTTCCACGAAGGATTAGATATGCCGCCATTGCTTCGCAGAACCCAGAGCCTCATGCGGCTAGCAGGTAAGGTATTAGATGATAGGGATGAACACCGACTGCCCAGGCATCTCTCTTTCAGTACATTCGTGGGTATTGTGGCTGCTGATGACGCCAGTAGTTGGGCTGCCGACTCTTCCTTTATGGAAGATCTGACAAAAGCGCCTGATAGAGCACTACTAAGGGAAAAGTCTCTGGCTTCAGATGCTCAGACTATGGCCGCATACCTTCAAAGATTGAAGTTCGTCGATGGTCCTTCGATCGAGCGCAAGGTCGACGAAGTTATGGCCTTAGACATGCAAGCTACCCAGGACCATGAGCTCATAATCGAGATGTATGATGCGAAGTTTGAGGAATATAACAGTTTGCGCGAGGCTACGGATGATCTGTTGTCTGAAGAGAGAGCTACATTGACTGACTGCCTTAAGGATGTGGAAACATTGGGTGCGAAGCTGGAGTACGAATTGAACGCTCTCCAATCTAAGGTTGAAGACATGGAGAATGGTGTAGCCGACTTCGAGCGCCAAGTCGAGCAGCTGGAAACCAGAGCAGAAGAGCTCAATGAGAAGAAACAAGATTCATGGCTATCGTGGTGCAACCACCTGTTTACGGGGAAGGATAGCAAGCAGACTTGAGAACTGCTATGTGATATTGGCATAGAGAAGGCGTCGTTGTTAAATCAATGAGCATCCAGGCATGGGCCAACGGCAAGTCGGCATGTCGCCGAAGCATTACTGGCGTTGATAGGCAGTCCCCGGTTGTAATGTATATGTACATTATTTTCGTTGAAGCTTCACACGGCGCAAGCCTCCCGACAGTGCTGCTCCTGGTTTGCCCTCCATCCCTCATAAGTGGTGATGTGCTTTCCTCCCCAGACCTCTCAACCTTCCAGATAATCTGCCCATATTCCCCAGTAATCCTCTCACGCCCCGGGCATCCCCATACCTCCACCTCCATTCGCCTGTTGTTCCCTCTGAAACTTGTCGCTGACCTTCATCGTGACATCGAAGAACTTGGCCACGCATCGGTCCAAGCAGACGGACTCGCCCTTGTTGAGGTCGGGCTCTCGGTAGTCTGTTGGTACGCATTTCTTGGTGCAGGATTCGTTGAGTCTATGTTCATTGTCAGTGCGTGTTTGATATGCAGTATGATAGTAGTTATGCTGTTCTGGAGCTTGGGGGGGGGGGGATACCGGTTGACCATGCCTGAGATCATTTCGAGCTCTGACTCTGCGGCCGCGATCTTCTCGGCGGAGGAGGGTTGCGGACGGCCACCGAACATGAACGACATGGTGAGGAGCGATCGATTTGCAAGATTTTCCTGAGGCTTCAATCACGTACTTTCGAGGTCGTGTAGAAGGGAGCAAAGAACCGGCGAATTCATGCGGTTGCTTGAGCTGCAAAGCTTTTACGGCGGGCAGAAACTAACAAAAGGTGCAGTTCTGAAAGGCTCCTTCTCAAATTTTATGTGGATCAGCTCTCGATCATAGTCCGCGCCAGTGGGCTCGTAAAGGTAAGGGAAGCACCTTTCGTAGTCGTCCCTCAATTCTTGCACGTCCGATGATGAAATGAATTGCAAGAACCGTTGCGAATGACACCTCTCCGGGGGTGGATGGTCATACAATCTCAGTCCTGAACAACCCAATACACCTTCAAATCGTCTCTCGTTCTTGCTCAGTTGTATAGATACTGCGATACTAACAGAGCAAGGCATGACGAAGATACTACCTTTCCTCCGCCCCTCTCTATATCGCAAATTCCGACCCACCTCTCCTGCTGCGTCTGGGGCCCATCTGCGATTGTACAGCACTCTTCGTTCTGGTCAGAGTGACACTAGGACATCGGACTTCCAATGGCGGCAGCAAACCCCTGTCAGCGAACATGTCTCCCCTCAAGATCGATTGTACCCCCGAATCGCGTCTCAACCCCAAGCAATCAGCGGCGGTCACTTTCGCAGCCGGTACAGTTCGTTGCAGCATGACGAGGTTGAGGAGAATGAAGAGGTGATCTTACGAGGTATATCGCGTGGACCTGTCAACGATAAACAAGCTCATGCTTCTAGGAAGGGTCTCGAACCAACGATCCGCCGGCCTGAAGCTTCGATTCCTTGAACTCCAACAACAAGATGGGCGACCAATACAGATTGTCTGCAACTATGCGAGGTTAGAAGACCAGTCTAGTGAACAGGCATACCACGATTTCCTTCATAGCGTGCGAAGGGGTGATATCTACAGTAAGCTCTCAAGAGAGCTATGTTGTCGAGCTAATGATTGCAGGCTGCAAAGGTAGCCCGTACAGGACAAGTAGAGGTGAGCTTTCACTGCGAATCACTGAGCTTCCGAAACTGCTCGCGCCCTGTCAACATCCCTTCCCTACTACGCTCTCGGATCAGGAGACAAAGATCCGCAATCGACATCTTGACCTTTGGATCAACAGGCGATCAGCAGAGACATTTCGATTGCGTTCCGACATCATCCAACGCATCCGTCAGTTCCTACTAGCGTCTGGCCATCGAGAAGTGCAGACACCCATACTAGCTGATGAGGCCGGCGGGGCTGTTGCGCGACCCTTCAGTACTTTTGCGACCGAGTTTCCTCGGCGCCGAATATCGCTACGCACAGCTCCCGAGCTTTGGCTGAAACGGCTAGTCCTCGGCGGGTTTGAAAGAATCTTCGAGATTGGGCCCTGCTTTCGCAACGAAGGTGAGACGTCTCCTATTCCACCTTAGCCCTGAGTTTGCTCACAAGCCAACGGGTAGGCCTGGATCTCAATCACAACCCCGAGTACACCACCTGCGAGTTCTACCAGGCCTACTCCAACCTCGAAGATCTCATCGCAACAACTGAGACTCTCTTCGCGATCCTCGCCACCCTGACCAGCGAACAAATCAGCGCCGCCTACCGCAACCTCCCTCCCCTGACCATTGATTTCACCCCCCCTTTCCGCCGCCTCGACTTCATCCCCACTCTCGAGACCGCTCTCGAGCAACCTCTCCCCGACTTAACCGCCCCCACCGCCGCCACAGACCTCCTCTCCATCTTTCAGGCCCACAACATCCCTGCTCCCCTCAACCCTACCCTTCCCCGCCTCTTAGACTGCCTCTCGTCCACCTACCTCGAGCCGCAATGCGACCACCCCACCTTCATAACCCACCACCCCGAATGTCTCTCCCCTCTCTCCAAATCCTTCGTCCACCCCACAACGCAGCAGCGTGTAGCCGCTCGAGCGGAGCTCTTCGTGAACCGGCAGGAAATGGTGAACATGTACGAAGAAGAAAACTCCCCCTTCGAACAACGCCGGAAATTCCTGGACCAGCTCAAGTACAAGGGCGATGACAGCGACGGGGAGGCCACACGGAGGAGGGAGCACAAGGAGGAGCGGGGGATCAACGAATCCTACCTCAAGGCGCTGGAGTGGGGCTTACCGCCCACGGGGGGGTGGGGATGCGGCATCGATAGGCTGTGCATGCTGTTCAGCGGCGCAGAGCGAATCTCAGACGTCCTGGCGTTTGGGAACTTGAGGAATGTTGTGAGTTTGGGATGGGGAAGAGGGGGAGGCAAGTAATCTACATGTAGGCAGGTACATAGATTCTCTCGTAGCTCCAGTGAAGGCATTTGTCCATTCCCCAGCAGATTACTCCAAGTACCCGAAACACTTCAACGCTTTCACGCATCCACGCTGGGTGGAAACCCCAATCCGCTGACAACGTCAACACGTGAATACGTGCAAGCGCTTCGATGGACTTGGCTGTCTCAGCGCCCTCTCCCTCGAGAACACCGCCGCCTGTCTCGCTTCCCAGCAACGCCCCTTTCATACTACTTCCGCTAAAACATCTCGCTTCCAGAAGCTTGGCTCGGAGCCGTAGATGTGGCTTCCCCAGGATAGCGAGTGCCAATCTGGTGCTATCGGCAGCTTTGATGCGCTTTTCTCGCGATCCAACACGCTTGCAGGGCGCAGTGTAGTCGGGGATCTTCTTGGAAGGAGGGATAAGAGGGGGTGTAGATGATTCTGTTTTGAAATATAACGGGCATCAAGGTTTTGTAGAGCCACATTCCGGGGAGGAGGTCTGGGGAAGCGGTAGTGGGAGTGGGGAGGGTGGTGATAGAGATGGAACGACTGTGTAGGCCTGGGAGAAGGGTTGCTGCAGGTATGTGGGGAGCAAGGGAAGGGGGAGTGGGTATTGAGAATGAGGCTGTGGGTAGGGTTTTGGGGTGCGATGGCTTGAACTGAAAGGGTTTTAGGTGCGATGACTCGAATTGAGAGAGTCGGGGAGGAGATCGGAGTGGTGGAGTTCTTGAACAAGGGTGAGAGGGGTTTGAGGGCTATGAGTTGGAATGAGAGCGTGTGGAGATGGGAGAGGTGGAAAGCCTTGGATAGAGGCTGAATAGGTGTTTAATGGAGAGATACAGACTGGTTTTCTTCCCAAAAAACCGTGATATTGACCTACCCTCGACTGCTTGAAACTGTACCAGAACAAACCCACTTCTGAAAACATAGTGCCAACCGAAACAACCATCCTCTTCTCCCCTATAAGCCCTGAAAACAGACACCAAAGCAGAGACACGGCCTAAAGATAGTAGACATCCAGTGTACTCAAAGAGCGCAGGCTTCAGAACACTTGCAATTCCCCCAGCGTAGCGCCGCGTAAGCGAGATTTCCAGTTTCTGAGAAACGCCAACCTGAAATGGCCGTGTCGTAGAGGTCTCGTTTGAGACACTTTTGCCGACTTGATCCTATTCGGTTTTGCTGAGTGGAATCATTGATCTGTCCAGAGGCAATCGTGGAGTCACGATTTGAGATCTGGAAAGCGTAGTGCCGCGTAGGCAGCTGGAAAGGGGGAATACCTGGGCACAGAATGTCTTTGTGCTCTGCTCTGGTATGTTTTTGTGTTAAATATGGCCTGTATCAAACACTGTGCCTGGGTTTGGTCTATGCAGAGGCTATTTCGTTGAGCATTGCTTGTTTGCTAGGCAGTAGAGAGAAGCATTATCAGTATTCCGGTTCTTGCAGACCTGAGCAGAGGCAGCAGGGACCAAAAAAACCCCAAAAGCCTGCTCCAAAAGGGGTAGAAATCAACGGGAATGCCATATACAGCCAAAATACCCCTTATTTTGGCCCACAATGCCTGAAAACTACCCAGAACAAGCCAATAGTAGACACAATAATAAAGAAAACACTTAGATACAAGCCTGAGAACGACGCTAAGCCTAATAGGGTTCGCGGCGGGTATAACCGAGCCATTATTACCATGTAGTCGTGCCCTAGACTTGTACAATTCCTTAATATCACCCTGGCACATCTCTGATCTTCAACTCAAAAGCTTACGGACTTTAACAGAGTGCTATTCAAGCTGTGGTCCTGCTATAGAAGCAGAAAACCGTGTTGCCGCATACCCGGTAAGCCTTTTTGACCATCTGGAAAGGGGTAGCGCTTGGGAGGTCAAGTTCTGACTTCAAATCAAGTGATAAAGTCGCGATGCCCCCTACCACGCAGCTAGGAGATGCGGAAGAACGTCAAATCAAGGTGGAGGATGTAGACGATGCCCAGCTCGCAGGATCAGGTAAGGAGAGAATAGCGAGTACACGCTTTTGAGAGTTCTGACAGGGAATAGAAGCCACAGCAGCTACGGAGGAACGTGAAATCATTGGAGACGAAGTAGGAGATACCCAGCCCGCAGCAGCAGGTAAGAGGACATCAGCTAGTACACGCTTTGACGGTGCTAACAGAGAACAGCGACTGCTACACCTCGTGTCAACCCCTACGCAGGCCTCACCAACTCTGGGCCTCGCAAGCGTAAAGCACAGGAGGAAACCGAAGCTAGCAAGCACCCTCATGCCCCAGCGCCGCGTAAGACTAAGGTAAAGAAGGCTGTCGGCCCAGGGTAAGAGAATTGCTTGAAAGAAAAGACTTACTGGCTAACCTACCTCATTAGAAAGCTGATAGATACACGAAGTCTACAACGATACTCCCGTGGCGATGTTGTTGATCTCAAATATGTTCTCACACTGATCTGCCTTATTGAGAACGCTATTGCCGCCGGGAACGACATCACAAAGCTTCTGAACAAGCTACGTGAGCGCCTTCATCAAGTGGAATTCAATGGCAATCTGTGCTTCCAATTAGTCCAGGATTCAAAGCTCTTGGGAGATCAGGGCTTACCTAAGATCTTCGACAACACGACGCAGTTCCCTTACGATCTGGCTGACGATAGCCTCGTTCTCTATCAACGATGGTCTAAGGGACTATTTGATGCTCACCTTCTACACGGCATTGAGCTCAAGAATCGTGTCCAGCTTGACGACAAGTCCTTTAGGTCGCGTAATCTTGAGAAGGATTACGCCTTCAAGGTCTCCGCTCACTACATCGGCGCTGGCGATCTCGTCAACGGTCAATGGTGGCCATTACAGATCTGCCTGATCCGTGACGGCGTCCACGGGGAAGTGGAGGCCGGAATCTGCGGCGAGCCAGGTCAAGGAGTGTTCTCCATCGTTGTTGGGAGCGGTGGCTACGACAACGTCGACGAAGGCGACGTGATCCAGTACTGCGGCACCTCTGGAGGTAACGGAAAGGAGACAGTAAACACTAGATTGATGATGGAGTCACTTACACGTCGTAACCCGGTAAGAGTTATTCGCTCTGGTGCGGCTAATAGCAGCAAGAAGACGGTCTACCAACCATCTAGAGGTCTTCGTTACGACGGGCTCTACGAAGTTGTCGCAGACGAGCTTCTCCATCAGGCAACGGCTATGCATCGGTTTAAACTAGAGCGTCAGAGCGACCAGCACCCAATACGCTACCAGGGAGTCGAAGCACGGCCTACGCCTGAAGAACAACATAGCTATGAGAGCATACGCGAAAAGCTGGGACTCAAGGGCTAAGTGAGAGGGACTGTGAGAGCGGGAAATGGTGATATCTCCTTATGCAGGCATCACTTACTAGCATGGCGGCATGGGAAGGAGCGAATCTCAGGGTAGGACGGCAGGATATGCGTGGTTTTCTCCTCTAACAGCAGCATCGAGATACCCAGCATACGCATACATTTGCAGTGTTAGACATGACGGCAGAAACAATGAAATTTCATCTCTCAAAACAGCTGAATGCCTGTGTTTTTGATGTGGTGAAAACAAGAGAGTTCCAACGTACCTGTCTGGGGAAGTTCCTTCCCTGCTTGGCAAAATTCTGGCCCTTTTTTACGTTTATACGTATTAGCGTTGGGCCTGCGTTGGGTATTTGATCCAATGTCAAGTCGCAAAAGAGTCTTTTCACTTGCATCGCAGGGCTGTCCCGCCATCTTCTTCGAGTTCTAGGTCTCGGGTCAACGAAAATCTAAGAGTCTTTCTTCTCCTATATCAGCTGCAATCGACCGGAGATGGGTTTCGTACTTGGCGTAAGATTTGCACTTTGACATTTCCACGTATTGGCGTTGGTGCTGCATTGGGTATTGTATCCAACGTAAAAACGCACAACTGTCTTTTCACTTGCACAGCAAGGTTAGCCTGCCATCTTCCTCGGCTTCTTGTGTCTCAGGCCGGCAGAAACTAGAGAGTCTTTCTTCTCTCGGTTGGCTGCAGCTGATCAGAGATAGGTTTCGTGCTTGACGTAAGAATTGCACTTTGACGCAATCCCTTATTGGCGTTGAGTCTACGTTGGGGATTGATCCATCGCCAAGTCGTATAACAGTGTCTTCAAGTGCACAACAGAGTTGGTCTGCGGCCTTCCTTGGGATTTTCGTGTCTTCGGTGGAGAGAATCTTGAAGATCTTTCTTCTCCCATATTAGTTCCAATCGACCGGGGATGGTTCTGGTCTTGATACGAGTTCTGCGCTTTGGCGTAATCGCTTGTTGACGTTGGGTCTGTAAGAGGCAATTTGATCCAACGTCAATCCGTATAAGAGTCTTTCGCTCGCGCGATACAGTCGGTCCTGTTGGGCATTCAGAGATTCTAAGATTTTTTAAAAAGAAGTTTCCGTCTGACGTACTGGTCGGGAGTGGGCCGGAAATAGTCCGAATCTCCACCAGACTTTTTCTCTTTGGTGTAGTCACGTGTTGGCATTGGGCTAGCCGTCAAACCATCAAACGTGTACAAGTGTGTTCGTTCGAGCAACAGAGTCGGTCCTGCCGTCTCCTGCGACATTGGAGTCTCAAGATGGGAGGCAAACGTCGGTACTTGGAGGATCGCGAGCTGTGCAAATCGACTACAGTAGCGATCTACTAAGTGGCTACAGGCTTCTCTTCAGCCATGGGAAACCCCAATCTTCAATCACAAAACGCTTTGACTCCTGTTTTCCAGACCTCGATCAACGGCTGGCCCGATGTCAAATTCATGTGTCCGTAAAGCATGATTGGATCGACGATGAAGAAACAACAAGATGGAAGGCCAACGTTGCCGGGAAAAAGCGTGGAGCACTAGCCCCTGAACCACGGTAGCAGCAAACTAGTGGATGTTCCTGCACTAAAATTCAGATAGCGTTGGTGGAAGGAGCTATCGATACCAAGCAAGGGATGACAGCTCGGTCCTCCACTGCACCGATCAAACAGATCACAATAAGCAACATCGTCCAAGAAAGACCTTCACTGAGCATACAGTCGCCTTCATTACCTATACAAGGACAACACAAGTCACAAGGGCAATACCCAGTGTTCCTCAATTCATCGTTGCCATGGCCTCCGCGGCCCAGGCTCGCCGACAGACTTTTGTCCACCCCGGCCGCCAAAGATTACAATCAACCGGCAACGCTTCCCCGCAGTCCGCCAGCTCGGACAAGCTGACCAAGTGAAACACAGAACCTTGCTTGCTCGCTTTTGCCATGTCCTTTTCATCCTAGCACCTTGCACCTTCATGTCGGGGCGTTCACAATTTCTGCAAAGAGGTGCAAAGAGGCGCACCAGGTATCATGTGATATCGGGTCCCTTCCGCGAACCACTTTACGCGTATCCAATAGGCAAGGCGCGTCCCCGAGCTGCCTGTCCCTCCAGGTCGGACTACGGGGCTATCACGGATCGCCAAACGCATATATGACTCGGCCATCCTCCTGACTTCTCGAGTATCGAGATGATTCTTCTAGTCATTGTTGATGCCTGGCTGAGACTGAGGCATCCATCCCCCATCTTTATATAAGCTGGTCTCATCCTCTTTTCAATACTTTCCTTCTTCAAGCCCATCAAGCCTGACTCTCCTTACGTTGTCCGCACCTCATCCCTGGTGAAGTCTGATACGAGAGCTTCACTGCTGCCTCGTCATCATGTTTGCTCGCCGGACCCAACACAAAGAGGACAGCTTCACCAAGTATAGAGCTACGAAATCCACCTCTACAAATAAACCCTCAGCCAGCAGGCAGAAGCGGTCTTTCCGCGAGAATGCCTCCGCAGCAAAGAAAGGCGAGAAGGCCAAGCGGCCAGCAGAAGTCAGTCCGATCAAAGGCTCGTACGTATCCCCCAAGCTGAGTATAAGCCTGTGCATCTACTAAACTACCTCTCTGACAGAACGATGACCTCCCCCATCGTTACCATCGTCGTCGGCACCGACGCCCGCGTCTTCGCCGCCCACGAAGAAACTCTCTCCCTCTCCCCCTTCTTCTCCGCCATCATGCGCGGGCAGTTCCTCGAATCGGCCTCCAAACGCATCACCCTTCCTGAAGAACTGCCCGAAGTCTTCTCCTCCGTCCTTGAGTATCTCTACAAAGGCGATTACTACCCCCGACTATTACACAACAAGCGGCAAGATCGCTGGGAGCTCGAGGACGCCAGCCCTAATTCTACAAGCCCAAACATGGGTGGGAGAGGGCAGGTGGAGAGCACAGTGTACAGTCATGCCGATGGACAGGTGTTGCTGAAGGACACTTTGATCTACTGCACAGCGGAGAAGTACGGTTTGGAGGAGCTGAAGAGGCTGGCAATGAAGAAGCAAGGGCTGCAGAGCGGAATACAATGCTCGACGATCTTGGCCAGTGCGAGATATGCCTACGCGAACACGCCCGACAGCGACTCCAGGCTGAGGGCTCATTATCTGGCTCTGATCATCAGAAGTCGGGGCACCTTCAAGAGGAGTGGGACTATGCAGTTGGAGATGGAGGGTGGTGGGAGGCTGTGAGTTTCGCTTGTCCCTCGATGTTGAAGGCTCTGTGCTTACTTTTCACTACAGGTTCTTCGATCTCTTCGTTGCGATGTGCAACCACATGGACGACATGGCAGCACTGACCAAATCACCACGAACGCCTCGCTAGCCAAAAACCTCTCCCAAATTCCCACTTCCCAAAACGAAAGTCTACCATCTATCGCCTTTCCATCTACCCGGAGCTCTGGGTCTCTCAGCTGCAACAATACATGTACATTTACATCTCCTACTACTCTGGCGGACATCAAGGATACCAGGAGCGAGGCGTTATAGAGGATCCTTTGGCGACTTGTACTATACCTTTCTCGTTGTCGCTACTATACAGCTGCTTCAGGCGCACGCTCATCTGCACAGGGCACCATGTCCACCGTGGAGCTTGGTAAACTCCCTTCAGGCAGGCTCCTCGTAGGCAGGCTCCTCGTAGGCAGGCAGGTTATCTGCGATTTGTCAACTTTACCGGCGTTAGGCTAGCACAGAGCTTGAGATATCCTCGCTCCTCCATTTAGAAACAAAAAGACTTTTTCTAGGATAGCATCGGGCAGTAACAAAAAACCGCTCTAGGGATTGTTACACAGACCACATGTGACTCATCCGTTACCCCCACATCTAACCATTCTGGTAAGACAAGCATACATACATACACATGCAGATACAACACCGCATGCACAAAGCGGCATATGCCGCTCGAGATCGTGAGTCAAACCCCCTCTCCCTGGCGCGGACCCAACTCCGTTTGCGTGCCAACAGCGGCACACCTTTCAGTATCTATCCCGCATCGCTAGATCCGGATGTAAAGCCAGCGCATCAGCACACCCACCAGTGAGTACTAGGTTCGCTTAATCCCACGTGTGCTACCGATCCATAGTGCGCTTTTCGAGATCGTCAGGGGTGATTGCTGGAGGCAGCCAGATTCAAGCTTCGGCAAAAGCTGTAGCCGACGTGAGTCACACGCACTAGATAGGAGTAAGCCACTTGGGGGAATGGCCTATAAAAGTAAGGATCGATCCTGTGGGGAGAGTTGTTATGTCTGAAGTGCGTTGCTTTCGTGTTATTGGGAGGGTGTGTTCGGGCCGCGGATGGTGGGAGGGAGACGAGGTGGTGGGTTCAGATGCCGGTGCCGGGGAAGGCGCCGGATTTGCTGAGGACGACGACGCCGTGGTCGCGGGAGATGTAGCCTTTCATGAGGTTCTGTGGTTGTGCGAGGATGGTCAGCGTGTGAGATTGGGTGCTGCAGTGAGGCGCCAGGAATGCATGAGTTGGATGGAAGGAGAGGGTGGGGAAAGTGATGCCTGAGGATGCGGCCTAAGGAACCAACTTGAGGGCATCTTTGTGCGGTGTCTCCCAGCATTAAGGACAGACAGAGGAGCGCGAGGGAAAAATAAATAAAAGGACTTATAGAACATACCTTGTAAATCATATTCGCCAATAAACACTCCACCTCATCCCTCTCCACCTTCCCTCCGCCTTCACTAACCCCTACCGCGGCAACGAACTCTCCCAGCCCCACCTTCCTGATCTTCCCATCGTTCTCCCACTTCTGCTCCCTACATACCTTCCTCAACAGATTTCTAAGACAGAGATCCCTTCCCCTCTCAAGGGTAAGGTAGATGCGTCGCTTCACAAAGTCGGGCTCCCCAGCTGCGAGCGCGGTGTCGAAGGCGTGCAGGGAGCCGAGACGGACGGCGCGTACGAGAGGCGTGAAGAGCGTGGAGAGGTGGGGGTAAGGGCGGAGGAGGTGGGGAGAGGGGAGGGAATGTGTTGTTAGGAGATGGGTTGGGATTAGGTAGGTGAGGATCAGCCTGCTCGGTTATCAGCAGGGATGGAGAAGAGAAGTAGGGGATTTACTCTTTGTTGCGGTGAGCGGATGCAAAACAGAGGTTGTAGGCTTCGGTGAGGTTGGCTTCGGCCTGGAAAGTGTCAGTCGCGGTCTGTGAGGATATTCTGGGGAGGCGACGATGACCTGTTTGTAATTTTCTTCGAGGAAGGAGATGACGCCGACATAGTACTTAAAGGTGACGATGTGGGCTTTAGGGAACATCTCCAACTCGGGCATATCGGTCTTGGATGCGAGTAGAGCACGGAGTATATTCTTTGAAAGTCCGATCTGGTTCAGCTATGATACCAAAGTTAGTGTGAATCAACCAGGAAAAGCTATGGCAATAGATATGGTACCTTGAAGTACGTCTTGAATAGGAGGTTAGTAGTATAATAAATGGCCCATTTCCTCGACTCCTCCAAGGGCGCCCTGTTCCTCATGCTCAGTACAGATCTTTGCAGTGAAATGTAGAGGTATTTCGATTATATCTACATACCTATCACTAATACACAAAGTAAATATCCGATTGATGACCCTTGCCGCATCCTCCAACTTCTCATTCTTCCCAACATCGCTCGCTATGTCATCCCGAAACCCACCAGTCGTCATTTGCATCCCTCCATTTGCACCTTTGGCATTGGCATCCGCTTTGATGGCGAACGTCCGTAGATATCGCCCAACAACGTACAGGCAAGGCACGGTCCAAGCTTCGAAATGTCCAGCGTTGTAGCCCTTGATCAGGGTGTTTGTCACCTCTTTCCAGCTTTCGTAGACTCGAGACCAGTCTGCCCTTGATTTATCATCTTCGGCGTCGAGGATCGGATCCAGTGCTTTCCAAAAGGCAATGTACACTTCGATCCAGGCATTTGCTTCTTGTTTCTTGATCTGGACGGATCGGTCGTAATGGGTGATTTGGTATCTGACATCGGCGGCTATTGAGTATTCATCTGACTCTCTGTAGAACTTTCGAAGGCGATTGGGGTCGTTGGAGGGTGCGATTGGTGTGATTGTCGTTGCGAGCAGAGGGCCAGATTCCTGGCTGTGAGCATGCTTGAAGTCGTCAAACAGAGCGTCCATTGTTTTGATAGTCCAGCACATCAAGAGAGGGGCTACCTCATGGTGATTCTCCGAGCGTATTACCGGCTAAGGAAGTCGTCAAGTTTGAGAGGTTTCAGCATGCTTCGCATAGTGTTGACGAATCTCAAGGTCTTCGAACAATCAGAGGTCCTCACTAGCGCCTCGCTACGAGTGCCAAGGCCACGGAACCCTACAACAGGTCCCCGAATTCCTCACCTTAAACCACCAGCCAACATTACCGGTTCACAGCAAACGTAACTGTAAGTGGTGCCAATATCTTGGTTGAGCAATCGAATCGAAAGCTAACCAGTACAGATGGGTAAGCAGTCTCCCAATCCCTACCTTTGTGCACCTCGGGTCTGGACGACCACCAGCAACACGAGCAGCCTCTGAGCGATTGGTCTCCAGTGGGAAGCAGGCAGCGGACTTTGTCGAGCAACAGAGACACACAGGCAACTGACGCAAAGAGTCTGCGGCAATCTTGCCTACTGTGCTCTATGACTTGCTCTGGCCGCCAGACCGATTACCACACTTCGAGGAGAGGCTCGTTCGAAGACAAGGCTAACGGAGTCAATTCGCAGGGCGCCTCAGCGAATACCAGGTGATTGGGCGCAAGCTGCCCGACGAGAAGAACCCAACGCCCAAGCTCTACCGTATGCGCATCTTCGCACCAAACACCGTCGTCGCGAAATCGAGGTTCTGGTACTTCTTGATGAAACTCCGCAAGGTGAAGAAATCAAATGGAGAAGTCGTTGCCATCAACATGGTACGTGGGCTATGATCTCCATGTCAGCAAGCTGGGCCAGAAGCACACGATGAGTGGAGAAGCTAAAACAGGTTTACATTACAGATACATGAGAAGCGCCCACAGAAGGTCAAGAACTTTGGTATCTGGATCCGCTACGACTCACGCTCGGGAACACACAACATGTACAAGGAGTACAGAGAAATGTCTAGAACGGAGGCGGTGGATGCACTATACCAGGACATGGCGGCGAGGCATCGGTCGCGGTTCAGGTCGATCCACGTATGTCACTCCATTCGTAGGCGTTTGCCGTGCAGTATACTGACTCAATTGAGTAGATCCTCAAAGTTGTCGAGCTCCAGAAGACCGATGATGTCAAGCGCCCATACATCAAGCAACTCCTCACTCCAAAGCTCTCGTTCCCTCTCCCTCACCGTGTCCCCAAAGCTACCTCCAAAGCTCTCTTTGCAGCTCACCGGCCTTCGACCTTTGCATGATCATCAGGCAGTGTGCAAGTGGGGTTTCTTGCAAGCTAGCGAATGTTCAGACATGCTGGAGATTACTGGCCCGGATCTTCAGATACGCTTAGGTAGCTCATCAATGAAGTCGTACTCATGCCTCATCGAATTGTATATGCATATGACGCTCCAAGCCTCTGACATTGTGTTCGAAAAGGTAACCTTCGCGCCGCCAATTTCTGATATCCCAAAGTGCGCCACTTGCCCTATTCACGCGGCTGGCAAAAGGTAGAAAATTGAAAAGCATGGGAATATACCTATCGTGCAACAAGAAAATGCCTACTACTTGAGAGAATAGAGTCTTATTCAGGATTGATTTCTGAGGTGATTCGGAGAAGGCCACTAGTGTCGCCAAGCCTGGAGCATTGGCCAAACTTGCGCAGCGAAGCTGTGTCCTTTTCAACATCTCGGATTTCCATCATCTCGACAGCAGACCCACTTGTAAAGCTCCAGCATCCGAGAAATCAGTGGCCAAAGCTCACTTGTCGCATTACTCACACAATGGTACGTTGCATCCAGTGTCACTCATGAGCCAGCAGTGAGGCGGATTCCCCAGCCCCTAAACTCCTCGAAATCGATCAATGCTATCAACCGTGGGTTGGGCATGTCGCGCGCTTCATACCAAGCTATTGCAAACAAGCGCTGATCCATTTGAACTGTCCAGCTACATGGTAGGGGTCATGAAACGCAATGGCTGACATCCACTGTATTTAGTCCTCTCCACGCTCCAGCTCCCCTGTCGGTTCGCCGCAAACGGCCGGTTCAAGCACAGCGCGACCTTCATCACCACCTGGCGGTCCTAAGACTGCGATACGAAGAAAAGCTGCAGCGGACAGAGCAGACAAAGTCGCCAATGCCAGGCCATCAAGCACACGAGCTGCGGGCGCAGGAGGCAGCACCAGCACCATGCTAAGTACGTATTCTCGGTCGGGGTCGAATGCCTGGATATAGGATCTGGAGATAGTCTTGGGGACGACCGAATGCTTTTCTTGTGCCTCAAAACTGTGTTGGGAGCGAAAGCTGACTACGAAATTGCAGGGTTATACACGGACGAGTCTCCAGGTTTGAAGGTCGATCCCGTCGTCGTGCTAGTCTTATCCCTTGGCTTCATCTTCAGCGTTGTCGCTCTCCACAGTCAGTCTCTTCAGGTCAGCGATCACGAGCGCCGCTGACCAGAGCTGCTAGTCATTGCGAAAATTACTCGGAGGTTCTCATCATAATTTCATGCATGTTCAAACACTCCCTCTGCCTGCAGTGCTGGGGAGGCGCATAGCGATGGATATACCAAAAGCTAGGTTGTTGCCTCGGCAAGGCCCTGGAAAGAACAAGGGTTTGGCGCTGGTTGGGAGTACTGTATGTTATGGAGGGATCTTGACGGTTTGTGTGGCTTAAGATAATCTTTTCGCCATTCGGGTATACCTTGACATCTAAAGTATCTACTAAAATACCGGGTGAACTGGTGATAAAGCCTCGGGTTCTAGGGACCTCCTCTCCACATGCGTGCTTTTTCGCACTACATCGTTCACAAGCCCCCAAATTATCATGACCGCTACCGAGCACCTCTCGTATCTCTATGTCCTCATTGGCCGTTTGGCTACTCTTTCATGTCATCTGGATACCTTCAAAGCCATTTCTATTTGCGTTCTTCACGGAGGCTGACCGTAGGCGTCACACACTGAAGGGCCTGCTTGCTAACGTGAATAACGAATTATTCGTGCTGATGGGAAATGGGCACTAGAAAATCCGAGACGGCCTGTATAAAGATCAAAGCAACCTGCTTCTGTCTACAGGTTGCATTGTTGGAGATGGCTGCAAGCCACCGACAAGGGATACACCGGGAAGGCCGCTCCGTCTATGAAAAGGTGAATATCATGTTGGCTACTCTAATCGCTCAAGAACTCCTGACTCTTCTAGTCATCCTCCACGCGCTACGATAAGAATGGGCTGCGTCTGTGAGATGCTGACTTCTCGAATAACAAACAAGGCATACCTGACAATACTGGATCCAGCGATCGGTCATTGCAATTGCCTTCGCTGCTTCGAGGTATCGGAACGTATTCTTCTTCCAGTCCTCGAGTCTGACCAGGAGATCCTTAAGATATGTGTATCTCTAGTCGCCTACTCACAATTTTGGATTGTTTGCTGAGAAGGAGCAATCTTGCAAGGCAGGCTTCGTTAGCCTCCGCACGGTCCATCGTTAACAAAGTCAAAGTGAAGTCATTTTGCAGAGAACGTGGGGAAGAACCCGGACCAGGGACTATTCCCGTCATCGACATCCGGGGCTACGACTTCATGTGTGGGGTGTCCGATGTACGAAGTAGCATTGGCAGCACGACTGGAGACCACTACCTTTTTTCTTCACTAACGACTTTGGGCGATGGAAGTCTTCAGGCCACTGCTACGGTGCGTAATCATCTGAAAAAGTTCTCATGATGTAATTGACGTAATTGTAGTTTCTGTATAACCCCTCGAAGTCATATATGCCGTGCCCCTCCAACCCCGCCATTCCTGCACAAACATCTTCCACGACCTGCTAGCTGTTCATATACACTTCACACCCCGTTATCTCGAAGAACATACGCAAGCATGACATCTCCAACCATCAAATTGAATAGCGGTCACCAGATGCCCGTCGTAGGCTTTGGGTGGGCCATCCCACTAACATTCGCAGAATCGAAAGAGCTAATTCTCGCTCAGGCTCTGGAAAGTCAATAACGACACTTGCGCTGAGACCGTGTACAACGCAATAAAGTCCGGCTATCGTCTGTTCGACGGGGCGTGCGGTGCGTCGCTGGACTTCGACAAGCTTCCCTCGAGCGTGGAATTTGGCTGACATAGGTTTTCACTAGATTATGGCAACGAGGTCGAGTCAGGCCAGGGTGTAGCCAAAGCAATCAAAGAGGGCATCGTCAAACGGGAAGAGCTCTTTCTCGTCTCGAAACTGTGGAACAGCTTCCACGACGGCGACAAAGTCGAGCCGATTTGCAAGAAGCAGCTGGCAGACTGGTGCATCGACTACTTCGACCTCTACATCGTTCACTTCCCTATTTCCCTGAAATATGTCGACCCCAAGGACCGATACCCTCCGGGCTTCACTTACGACGGCAAGAACGTCGTTCCCGGTAAAGCTAGCATCCAGGAAACCTGGACCGCCATGGAAAGCCTTGTCGACAAGAAATTAGCCAAGAGCATCGGTATCAGCAATTTCAACGGCCAGCTCATCATGGACCTTCTTCGCTATGCCAAGATTGTGCCTGCAACATTACAGGTCGAGCACCACCCATACCTGACCCAAGAAGGCCTCGTCAAGCTTGCACAGGACCACGGTATCGCAGTGACGGCTTACTCCTCGTTTGGACCGCAGTCTTTCCTGGAGCTCGACATGCAACGAGCGAAGGACACGCCATTGTTGTTCGACAATCAAACTGTCAAATCCATTGCGGACAAGCATAAGAAAACCCCGGCGCAGGTTCTGTTGAGGTGGGCGACACAGCGGAACATTGCTGTTATCCCGAAGAGCAACAACCAGAACAGGCTGGCACAGAATCTGGACGTGACCAGCTTCGACCTCGACGCCGATGAACTGAAGGAGATCAGTGCGCTGAACAAGAACCTGAGGTTCAACGATCCCCTGAACGTGAGTAATTTCATTTCGCCCAAGATTGAGTATGGATATCGCAGTTGCTGACCGTCATCTTGCAAATAGTACGGCGTCGCTCAGCCAATATACGTCTAGAGAATATGTGCTGAATTCGGGAAGGATATCAGCGATCTGTACTTGTAGATAGATAAAAAGTAGAAAATCCGGAATAAATACAAAGAGACTTTGGCCTCGAACATGAACTTCAATACCGCTTCACATGCTATTGCCTCACGAGTCCGATCAGTCAAATAGAAGGAAGGAAATCGTGGTGATCATGACATGTTGCCCCGTTCGGTCGTATCTGCGGAATGACACGCACAGCTGAAGTATTTCGATTTGCAAATTCTTAGCCCATGCATGAACCGCCCACGGAAGGGAGTTCGAACATCATTCTATGAGTCGAAAAGACTCAATGACGCTTTGCAGATGAGCCCCGATTGGTCGTAATACCCAACGTGTTGTCGTGTAAGCGTTGATCTATGTCGTGCATCCAGTGCTGGCGACAGTGGCAAGCGCTGGAATCAAAACACTTTGAAACATCAGCCAAAACCCAGCACTCGGACTTCCTCGGCCGCACGCTACTACCATGATAGAGTAGCAGCAGCCAGCACGGCAGGATCCATATCATTCCGAAAAATCTCCCTCTCTCACTTCCTCTCGCTAAACCCTCATCGAAAGCCATCCCCACAACAAAATGCTACCCTCCTCGCAGAGATGATCCCTCCCATCCTCACCACCCTCAAACCCCTCCCACCCTAACGAGCCCATGCCTCCCACGCCCCAACCCCCCCACCAACCGCGCATAGTCCTCTACCACCAAACCCACTACCACCTCAACACCTTCATCTCCGCCCTCCCCCTCCTCACAGAACCCACCTCCCACATCGGCCTCACCCACCTCATCATCGCCGCCTTCCACCTCAACGCCCTCCCCGACCCCATAACCCTCAACGACGACCCCGTCCTCAGCGTCAAACACGCCCCCTTATGGGAGGAAGTCCGCATCTTCCAGTCCGTCGGCGTGAAGGTGCTTGGGATGCTGGGCGGCGCCGCGAAGGGAACGTTCGCGCGACTGGACGCCGGCACGGAGGAGGGATTTGAGGCGCATTATGTGCCGTTGCGGGAGGTGGTGCGGGAGACGGGGCTGGATGGGCTGGATTTGGATGTTGAGGAGGAGGTGAGTTTGGGGGGGGTGGTAAGGTTGATTGATCGGCTGAAAGGGGATTTTGGACAGGGGTTTGAGATCACGATGGCGCCGGTTGTCGGGGCGATGGTGGGGGGGAGGCATCTCAGTGGGTTTGATTATGAGGCGTTGGAGGTGATGCGGGGGGCGGTGATTGGGGCGTATCATGTGCAGTTCTATAATGGGTGGGGGAGTGTGATGGATATGGGGCTGGTGGGGGAGGTTATGGGGAGGGGGTGGAGGCACGAGAAGGTGGTGTTGGGGGTGTTGACGCATCCGGGCAATGGGGAAGGGTTTGTGGGGTGGGAGGAGGTGGGGAGGGTGTTGGGGTGGGTGAGGGAGGTGTGGCCCAGGTTTGGGGGGGTGATGGGGTGGGAGTATTTTAATTGTGTGGTGGAGGGGGGGAGGGAGGGGAGGCCGTGGGAGTGGGCGGAGGGGATGAGGAGGTTTGTGAGGGATTGCGAGGAGGTGGAGTGAGGCATGCTGGATTGCAGGTGGTATTGCTCGCTCAGAGCTTGGGTTTGGGTATGCTTTCGTGGACTCCGGTCAAGCTCTTGCCGCCCTTGACGCCGGAACAGTCGTTACAGCTCTCGCAGTCTTCACAGTCGCGACAGTTGTTGCAGGATCGGCAATTTATGCAGTCGCGACAATAGTTGCAGGATCGGCAGTTCGTACAGTCGGTGCCTGGCAGAGATCAGATGTTGGGAGACTGAGTATAGTTTCCCGAGGAGTCGCACGCACATGCGTTGCACGAGACGCAATTCTTGCAGCCGCGGCAATTGACACAGCTCTCATTGCCATCCTTGTCGGGCATGGTGGTCGCTCCGCCTTGGCTTTTGGGTACTTTAAGCAATGGACGAGGTTGGAAGGGAGAAGTGCTGTGGACCAAATTTTGGGGCCCAGAGATGCGGTACACAGAACTTTCCAAGCGATATTTCGCAGGCGGGGTTTCTGCACGTGCGCTGTTATAAGCTTAGATTTTGGCTCATGCGAAACAGTCTGGAGAAGTGGGACATGCGGACACTGGAGGGATGTGGCAGACCGAATCTGCATCTCTCCGCATGCGGACCTCTTCTTCGACCACCCGACCTTCCGCTCTCGATCTTCTCGCCTGCGGGATGACAGCCGTTGGCCTTGTCAACAGCACATGCGTGAGTGGCGCATGAGCAGCTTGATAGGCTAGAAGAGCTGTAGCTCAATACCTATCTAGATCATTCGCGGAGAAAGGAGGGTCACATCCTATTGCCATTGGCTGTGCCACGACCTCACTAGATCGGCGCTGACGGCCTTTTGCGAAGTCCCGAGGAGCAGGAGCCTCAACGTCCTTGGATACTCCCTGTCGGCCTGTCCCCAAACTGGACGGCAGCTCTTTGGTGCTGAGAAAAGCGATTTCGATGCGAGAACTGGTATGCTTGACACTACTCATCAAGAGAGCAAGCGTTGGGCGCCTATACCTTTTATTATGCTCAAGTGCGTAAGTATGTGCTTCATAGTCATGCGCGTGTGATGCTTTGGTCGAGCAAGTACATGCTCGAGTGTGATTGGTCCGAGGTCTCCCCTGGAAATTCGTGGCTGACTCCGCATCGCGACTTTCCCTGTCTCCCAACCGTGCATCTTTTGTTTGATTCCCACTTCGCCAGTGCCGTTGTATCGCCTGCTCCGTCATCTCTAATCGTCGTACACCTTGCTCGTCTATTGTGGTCCTGCCCTCTACACGCAGAGCTGCCGCCAACGCAGGGGTCCCTAGCAATACCGGTCGCAATCGTCCAGGACCAGGCGCTTAGTCAACCACGGCTGCACCTCTATCGAGAGATAGCCGGTATTAATCATCTATATGCGGGAAGATCTAAGACACGAGAAGAGTCTTTCAGCTGTTTGGCCTGGAATCCGCATTAGTCGCGCAAGGCTGTGGATCCGCCGGAGATTCCACAGCGAGGCAGCTCTAAGCAGGGAAGGGTCGTCTCCGTCAGATAGCAAGGTGCGATAGGCTCTCGGTAGCCTCAGCGAGGCCAAGGGTAGTCCAAATGAGTGACGAGGTTGCGCGTGTACCTAGAGAGGATACGGTGACTACGAACGCTGTGAAGAAGGACCTCTCTCACTCGTTTTCATCGCCTACAGAAACCACCAGTCCGATCACAGCCGGTAAGCCTCTGAACACGGGTTTGTTCGACTTGCTGGGGTAGCATACTAATAATCAAGTAGATACGTCCCTTCCTACAAGTCCGACATCCTTTTCGTCTGCGCACGAGCACTTACCGTCTGGGGAGGCAGCGGCTATTGTCAAACGGCTCGAGGACAGTCCAGTAATTGATAATGGTGTGACAAGGTCCCAAGACATAACCACTGCACCGTTGTCAGAAGAGTGCTCTGCACCCGGCGTTCCCATCCGTACTTCATCCAACCTGCAAACGCAAACCTTGACGTCTGCGCCGGCCCAAGGCGTGGTCTCTGAACCAAAGACGATTTCGAGGAAGGGTTCGAAGGATAGCATCAAAGGAAAGCGTCGGAGCGGCAGCCTTCGCAGCGTACGACGCTCGAAAGAAATTTTTACTACGGCGGGTGTGGCAGGACAAGAGAAGGCTGGGCCGAGTTTACAAGCCGCATCAAGTCCAGAAAAACCCAAGAAGCGAGGCGTCTCGAGATTCCTGTCGTTACTGGGCTGCTGTGGCGCACAAGACGATGCAAAGAACCCCGACGTTAGTGAACCGGCTGTTCCTCCAAAAAAGGCCAAAGTACTGCAGGCGAAAAGCGGTCGACAACCCACGCCAGCGGTAAAAGTGGAAAAGAGCGCAGCAGAATCCAGTACTGGTGAATCCAAGGAGATGCCAGAGGAGACCATCGGGGGTACACCATATTCGGAACAAACAGCCGCTGCGAAGCCAAAGATGGTAACCCGGCGTTCCAAGGAGAATGTTCCAACGGAGAAGTCGGCTGGTTTAGGGAATGGACATACCTCGGAGAAGGAGCCTACAAATCCGACCATTACTACTGGAGACCAGCCGTTACCACCTTTACCGACTTCTGGCCTGCTCGCTAATAGATCATCAACAACGGCGGAGCCATCGTCAGGGCCAGATGTTGTTTCTGTTCTCCCTCCGAACCCACCAGTCACCACTTCAGCAGAGGAAGATGTCGAGGAGGAGGGGCAAGTGATTAACGATCGGACGCCTGAGCAGGCGAGACGGGACAGCGACATTGAGATGACACAAGCTCCGCCAATAGCCCCGGAAGCCGGAGACTCACAGCGGACCACGGAATCAGAAAAGGAACAACAACAAATGCAAGCATCTTTACCGCCTCCACCACCTCGCAACAATCAAAACCGAGGGTCGTCACCCGCAGACCGTTCTCCAGCTGCTGAAAGGCAGCAATGGCTTCTCCCGCCTATACAGCCTCGTTTCCAGGGCAAGAAGTGTCTAGTACTGGATCTGGATGAGACCCTGGTGCACAGTAGCTTTAAGGTGAATACCAATCACGATCGTGCATTTGGTCTGGAGCTCATGGATTTAGATTCTTCACCAAGCCGACTTCACAATTCCTGTGGAAATCGAGGGCCAGTACCATAATGTCTATGTCATCAAGCGACCCGGCGTCGATCAATTCATGAAACGAGTTGGGGAGCTTTATGAAGTTGTTGTTTTTACTGCATCGGTGTCAAAGGTATGTTTCAGGACCCAGATTTCCTCGGCCAAAGCTAAATTATCGATCAGTACGGCGACCCCCTTTTGGATCAACTAGACATTCACAATGTAGTCCATCATCGGCTGTTTCGAGAATCATGCTACAATCATGCAGTACGTTGACTCTCCCTTTGCCTAGTGTTGTGAGCGAAACGCTGATCTACTATCTCCAGGGCAACTACGTCAAGGTCCGTCGTTTATGCATTCTAGCTTCAAAGCCCGCAATACTAAACCAATTCTAGGATCTATCCCAAGTCGGCCGCGACCTCCGAGAGACCATCATCATCGACAACTCACCCACGTCCTACATCTTCCACCCCCAGCACGCCGTCCCCATCAGCAGCTGGTTCTCCGACGCCCACGACAACGAACTCCTCGACCTCATCCCCGTCCTCGAAGATCTGGCCGGCTCGCAAGTCCGAGATGTCAGCCTGGTGCTCGACGTGGCATTATGACACTCGTAGACCCCTCCTCACAGGCTGCTAAGGAAGCAGCAGCATTCGGCAACTCGGGCATCATCCTTACTCAAAGCGAAGATTGCATAAATTCACCATTCAATTCGTCGTTGGTATTAGATTGAGGAGCTGGTATACTCTTGTAATACGCGTATTAATAATTCTCATCCTACCCTATCCGCCACCCGCACTGAGGGCGAGAGAGCAGGGAAATTGGCATATTGTAAAAAGAAGCTTGGAGCGCCTTAGCAAGCTCTCCATGAGCATCATCTTTCCTTTGTCATTCATTCGAGCATCCGTCAGGGCTCCCAGCGTTTGTGCTTCACTTCTGTTTTTTTTTGCCTATACCATCTACACTCTTCCAGACAGCCAGCGAGCGGGACGGGAGGGGGAGGCTCATCTTATTTTTCTTTCTTGCTTACCGCTCCCCAAGAAGCTGTTTCTTGAGCGCTGGATAGAATGGTCCGTAGCTTTCCTGGAAAATGCAAGATCGTTCTGAATATTCTGCTTCGGCGGTGCGTGCGTGGAGGGTGCGGTATGCTGCGAACTTGGGTAGAAGGGTTGTGACGGTCAGTGGGACGGCTGGGATGTGGAGTGTTTTTGGGGGATTGTGCATGTTCGTGTCTTGGGGAGGGCAGCAGGTAGACGAAGCTAGGGGATCGAGGGGGGAGGGCGCTAGCTCGGGGCAACCGGCCAAGAACCGGCGCCGGCGTCTCGGATAACCGCCGTGAGCGAGCGCTTAGGCCAGCAGACCCTCCCGACATGCTCTACAACTTGTGCTCAATTTCAGAACGTAACACTACGTGTTGGAAATAAGAGTCTTGAATCTTTCAAATTTAAGCCTCAACTCTAATTGGCGGCACACAATCCTAAAGAATTTTGAATCTTCAAAAGTTTTAAAAAAATCGGCTTGGGTGGAACAGCACATGGGATTACATACACCTTTATAACTTATGCCAACACATACTTACACATCTTGAAATTGGGCACAAGTTGTAGAGCATATTAGTTTATGTTATTCCAAAGCTTTTGAGTCAATGTAATAGTCGAGTGCGTTGGTGGTAGACCTGCGAAGTGAAATTTCAAGTGTGTCTTTGGGGGTCAAACGAATGTTCTCTTTCTCGGTTTCGACACAAAAACCTGCTTGGCACGATATGAAGCGATAGCTTTGTAGACGAATTGCTAGATCTCTCAAAAACACACTGTAGCTCTCGATTATTGTCTTGTCCTTGCTGCTAGAAGTTTGAGCGGCCAAGAGGATAGAGAAAGCCTTCAACACACTTGCATACGCCCGAAGTCCTATCAGCACGAGCCGGGACCGACAAGCGAAGGCGCGAATGTAACCTACAACCATCATCTTCAGATCTGTAACTGGCTCCGGACCCGAACATGACTGACATAACCATATCAAACTTGCTCAATGCCCACCCGCAAATGGATTCTGTCATCGTCGTAGCCTCCGAGAGACCCCGTTGTCACATTCGTCTTCACGGATTGGGCGGAATAGAGCTTAAGGTTATATGAATCCTTGCCACTAGGAACCATTTCCCGATCTCCCAGATTTGTGTATGGTCCGTCGACCCGGTTCGTCGTCTTTCTATGGCTGTCATCCCTGCGTGAACCCTTACTCTGACTCGAGGGTAAGGTATTACGGAGCCTGCGGGAGTAGGATGTGAATCTGGATAGTAATTTAGTCGCATGAGGTACGACGTGTCCTAGGAATACCGAAGTGGCGGGCATGCAAGTGATGCAAATTCCAACACAGAGCTCGACAATACTGGATAGAGTTGAGTGTCTCCAGATCTGGTCTACATGTTGAATGGGCGTCCACTTACCCTAATATTTGTATATTCATGACAGTGTAGGTTAAATCTTCGTCTCGAAGCAATGTCCTGTAATACAGACTTAGTGAAGAACAAATAACGGCCCTGTGGGACACGGATTAGCATTCGATCAGGCACTGGTGACACTCGAAGCCATGGTCTTCACTCACCCAATGCCTGCCATGAAACACATCGAGAGGCCAAGTTTCTTCTGCCGAGACAGCTGCAATCGTAACACGCCGGAGATGGGTAAGACTATGATATATACATCCGACACCAGCGCCCATGCTGCCAAGGGTACTGAAAGCTTTTTGCCAATGTCGTCATGCGACCTCGTGTAAGCCTCAAGCCAAGTACGACCTGGTGGTGGAGCGCCTCCGACCAGACTAGCGATAATGAAGGCAGTGTAGACGATAACAAAAGTAACGGCACCCCCGATGATACTAAGTCTCAACCAGCGGAAAGGTTTGAAGATATTCCAGTAGAGCATGAAGAAGGTAAGTTTGACGAAGATGTACGCAACGTTACAGAGCCAACCAAGAAAGCCCAGCTATGAGAGAAATGTAAGACCCATCCTATGTTTGCGAAAGAGCGGTTTACCTTGATAAAGGAATCACTCAGAGTAACGGTGAGGGGGACGTTCCAGAAGTGTCGGCCGAACCCTTCGTTTATAACCTCTATACATGCTTTAGACTGAAAAAACAAAACGGAGGTGCTCGTGAGACCAACGCAGCAATATTACTATCCAGTAGGCCAAAGTGCCCAACTTCACCACGATCAGTTCGTATAGGGCAGCTTCCACGGCGCAGTAGGGAGGTAGAACCCACCAGACCAATCGCACAAGTTACTGCCAAGATGTGAGAAATGATTTCCTCGAATATCATAGACATAAAACTTACCGTCATCCCAAGATCTCTTGCTATATTCCTTCATCTTGGTGCAAGCTCGGATACCCACGAAGAAGAAGGCTAGCCCCATAAACACAGAAGTCGCAGTAATCGCAGTTGCTTCTAACGGATTCTGCCCATTGAAGTCGACAGCTGCACCCGGCGGAGGAGGCACACTTGGCATATTGCTCAGTAGGGCCGGGTCTAAATGTGCGAGTTGGTCTGCCATTTTGAGAGGAAATGAAGAGAACGTCTTCTTGGCTTGCGCCCAAACCTTGCAACTTCACAGACGTTCTGAACAGCTGACGACTGGAGGTGAGTAGGTATATTAGTGCCCGGTGTGAGAAAGGAAATGGAGGCAAGAAGTCACAGAAAATGACTTCTCAGGATAGGTTTGATACGATGCTCGGCAAAGGCGCAGTGATCGACGAGGAAGGAGATCCATTGGTTTCATCTGTGCCACCCTGTGACGTGCAGGACGCTTCTAGCCCGAGCTGAAAACGATGTCGACCACAGACAGGTCTTGCGTGTTCGAGGGGCAGGTGGCAGTGTCACATTTGGCGTTGCCATTACAGAGGAGAAGCCTGGGCGAGCTCAATAGAACCAGCTTGTTCAAAAAGTAGATAGTAGATCACCCGCCTCGTTCAGTGAGTTCGTATCAGCAAATCGCATTAGTCGGAGGTGCAAGTATGCTGCTGTGTCACACACATGATACAAGAACGAGCGAGAAGGTAGGGGTGGTGTCAATCCTAGAGCGCCAATCAGCGGGTCACCCCTTCAACCAGGCACTCTTTGCTGATGGAGTGGAAAGATGTACGCTCCTTTCGATCGGGGCGGTGTGCATGCAGCCGTACGTTTTTTATGAACAGATTGATCCGGAAAGCAAGTCTAATGTAAAGTGCCTCGGTATATCAGCCTTGGTCCTCTCATCCCGCCCTTACCAGTGATACAAATCATTCAAACTTCCGAGATGACATGATGAAGCCTCGATAGAAATCTTGCGAACGAGGTAGTTTCTTGACCAAGTCACAAGGAGATGCGCACCAGAGTCTGCTCAGCCGATCCCGTTTACGCTTACTGTCCCAAACCTTGTGTCGACCGGAGGAGCTGCGTTGCAGCGGACATTCTCCTGCGTGCGATCTGTGAGCAGGCAAGAAGATTCACTCGGAACAGCAGCTGGAACCAAGGCAACCACGAGGCTCCACCTTCCTGCGGACCACATTGATCAATCTCGAAGCAACCATGCTCTATACAGTCGCTGATCTGCATGCAGCTCGACATTTAGGTGTCAAGGTGTGAAGCGACAATCAGAACCTAAAAGAGACTGCAGGTAGTTAGACCTATGTTTGGTGGCCAAAGTACTCGTACTCGGGTCGCCAGAAAATAAGTTAGTTACCGATTAGGTTAGCCGACAGTAGCTCGTTTGTCGACCAATCAATCCATCGGGGTCATTTGTGTGATCGTGTCTTCGGAATGCCCATCAAAAGATTCAATTGGCCAGCAAGCGTACAGTAGTCGGCTAACCGTATCAGGTAACTAACTTATTCTCTGGCGACAGGAGTATTTTGCCTCAGTACTTAGATCTGCCTGCAGAAAAATCTTTAATTCTAAAATCAATTCTAAATACTTGCTTAAGTTAGAGCGACGCTAGAATTAAAACTAGACAATAGTTTATGCGCAATAGCTTGAACTAGATTTTAGTATATCTAAATATATTCAAATTCGATATAAAAAATATTATAGCAAATTTTTAGATTTTTTTGTAGCAAATCTAAGAGCAATATAATTTGATTTAAAAAAAAATCGGTTTTCTTGTTAATAAATATATTAAAGTTGTTTTTTTACAATTTAAGAATATTGTTAATCAATTTTATTGCGCAATACAATATCGACTATAATTATTGTAAATATTATTATTGTTTAATTTGCTATTCTTGTTTATATTCTATCTAATAATATTAGAATTAAATATATATTATATTTAATGCATTTTTATTGTTGTTTTTAAGTTGTAATTCTTAAAAAAATCGAAAAATCTAATATCTATTATACAATCTCTAAGCTCGACTAGATTTTATATTTTATATTTGAATTTTTTTATAATTCTATTATTTGAGTAATCGATTAATTAAAGATTTTACAAATATTTAAACTTATTTAATTGTTATTGTTGTTATATATTAGATACTTTATAAATTAACACAAAAACAATAAATATATTTGAAAATAACAAGAATATCGAAAAAAAAAAAAAAAAAAAAAATATATTAAAACAATTGTGCAAAATTGTTTTAATTTCGAAATAAAACAAAAGTAAATTAATAGATTAATACAAACAATAATCGACAATTTAATTATTATAGCAAAGATTAATTTCGAGAAAAGTTTGCTATTTTAGATAGCACTATTTATATATAATATTTCGAAAACTATAATAATTATTATATTGTTGTTAATTTTAAAAAATAATTAGTATAAAAAGTTAAATAGTATTTTAAAATATAAATTGTTAATATTAAACAATAATAATAACAATTCGAAAAAGTAAAATAAAATAAAATTAAGTATTTTTATATACAATTAGTTATACTATTAATATTTGAACAACAAAAAAATAGCTAAACTAATCTTGTTCTAATATTTATTAATTCGAAAATTGCTATTAGTTAATATTTTAACATCAAGATATTAAAATACAAATTTTTCTTTTTTAAACTATATATACTAATTATTGACAAGCTTTATCTAATCGAAAAATAACAAAAATTTAAAGTCGAATATACAAATTTTAATATATTTCGAATACAATTGTCGATTAAAATTTCGATATTAAAAATGTCTATTATTTTGAATAATAAAATCGAGAAAATAATTCGAAATTAATATAAATTTGACAAGCAAATTAAAGTATTGCAAATATTATTAAATCATTTTAAATTATTTTTGCAATTTATCGAGATAAAAAAAAAATTAAAAATATATTAGATTTTTAATTTTTTTTATTAAATATCTTGCAAAGCGCATTCGATATATTAAAAATAATAATATATATAAATAGTATTAATCTAATACTTTAAGTCTACAATTTTTTTAACAATAAATAAGAGATTTTAGATATTTAAAGAAACTATTTAATAAATACTTCTTTTAATAATATTAATAATTAAGAATAACAAAAAATATATTTAATATACTTTTAAGAAGAGATTGTATTTATATTTATTTTTTAGAATTCTAATTTGTATTGAAATCTATAGAATAGAAATAAATAATTCGAATATTAGACAAGTTATTTAATAACTTGTATTCAAAAATATTAGTTAAGTATATTAGTATTTTAGACGCGCAAATCGATATATCGAGAAGCAAATATATTTTATAATATTGTATTTAAAGTAGTATATAGAGTTTTGAGCTCTTAAAGTGTCAATTAATTGTAAAAATATTAATATTAATTTTGTTGCAACTATTGAAGAAGTAGATAGTATTAACAACAAAATATTTAAAAAAATAATAATATTAACAATTAAGTAGTAAGTCTTGATAGAAATACTTTTTAATTAGAACAGAATTTTAATAAAAATAATATAATCGAATTATTAAATAAACCAAATATTGTATATTATTGCAATCTCGAAAAAAAAATATAGAAACTAATTAATATTTTAAACAATTGTTATTAAAAAATCGAATTGCTCTACTTTAACAATAAGATAATTAGTAATATAAGTTTTGCAAAATAAACTAAAATTTAGTCTAAATTATATTGCTTAAGTTGCAATTTAAATAAGCAAATACTTATTGTTTTATATAGCAAAATTAATATTTAAAATATTTAAGTATTAAAAAAAAATCTAATTTAAAAAGCAATTAAAAAGCTAAAAAGCGCAAAAGACTTATATAGTAATTTTTAGTTTTTATCTTAGATTCTATTTAATTTTAATTATATTTAACAAAATATTAAAAAATCTAATAGTTTAAGATAAATATATAATTAATAAAGCAACTCTTAAGCAAATTATAGAAAATATATAGAATAATGCAATATAATACAATATCAAGATACTCGAGATCTTAAAACAAAATTAGCAGTTAAATATTAAATTGAATAAGATAATTGCAACAAAATTGCGCAATAAAAACAAAATAAACAAAGAATTAATAAACAAAGTTGTTATAATCTTTTAGCAACAACAAATCTTCTATCTAATTAAGATTATATTACAAGATTTGTGTCTAATGCTTTTGTCAAATAGCAAGAGAGCATTTAATATCTGTTGATAGCGTTTGCTCTTAAACAATTAAGTATGACTTAATTGTTAACTTAGTTCTTAGAGAACTATCTTTACAACTATTATAGATATTTGTCTTGTTTACTTGCGTATCTTTTTATCTTGTTTAGTTGTCTTGTTTGTCTAATTGCTATTTTTTGTCTAGCAAATAGTAGTATCAATTAACAATTTAAGTTAATTGTTTGTCTAATTTAGATAAACAACACTAATTATTAGTTCTCTTATTTAGTCTTGCATTTATTACTAGACATTAAATTATTATATTAGAGTCGATATCTATCTACGTTCTGCAATTATTAGATATTAAATTATTGTATTAGAATTAATATTTGTTTGTCTTTCGCAATTATTAGATACTAAATTATTGTATTAGAGTTAGTATTTGTTTGCTCTTTACAGATATTTGTCTAATTATATTAAGATATCTTTCTTAGTTAAACTAATTAATCTTACTCTTTTTGCTCTTATTTATCAAATTCTGCAATTTTGTATTACTAAATATTAGTATATTTCTTGCATTAGTAAACTAACTAAACTAAGAGTCGAAAAGCTCTTTAAACTTTTGTCTTACTTGTTTTTACTCAAATTAATAGATAGAACTTGTTGTTTTACTTAGTTTGCTTAATCTAGTAAAGACAAACAAATTTAATTAGCTAAATAGATAATCGACAAGATTTTACTTAAACAAGCAATTAATAAGTTCGAAAAATTGCAATAGATAACTTTACTTAATACAATTAACAACAAAGTTTCGATAAAGAAATTATTATTTGCTACAATTTACAACAAGTCTTTAATAGAAATATTTTTATCTACTATTTTTAACTATTAGATTTCGAAAATATTATAATTTGCTATAGTTAATATTGTTATTTTAAAGATATTATTGTTTTCTATATTAGACAATATTATTTCGAAAATATTATTTCGAAAATATTATTAGAGTTGTTAGCAGAGCAGCTATTTGAATATTAAAACAAATAGTTTGAGCAAAAGAATTTAAATATCTATCTTAATAATATTCTTGATTTAGAATTTTTTAGTTTGATTGCTATTTTAAAATATTTCGACAAAATTTTTGCTATTTAACAAAATAAATCTGCGTCTTTAAATATTTTTAAACTTGTTTTTTTATTTGCATTTTCTATCTTATTTTTCTTTTTAGTTAAATAGTTAATAGCTAACTCTTTTAATAGATTAAGAAACAACAAGATTGACAAATTAAACAACAATAAATTGCGCAGAAATATATTAGCAAATATTAACAATCTATATTGTTAAGAACAAGTTTTCTTTTTTAAAAAAAATAGTATAAATTGTTGTTATTAATCTAAAATTAATTAGACAAGTTTCGAAATAGACAATAAATTTAGAATAATAGATTTATATTTTAACAATTCTTTGCAAAGTAATTGACAATAGTTTGATTAGTTTGATTTTATTGCGCAGCTATACAATTTACAGATATTTAACTTATTTAATGTTGAACAACATGCTTAATATAGTTAATAACAAAATATTAAATCTAGTATCTTACAGTTAAATGCTTAGTCTATTTACTCTTTACTAACTTAGTCAAGTATAACTACATTTAATAATATAGACTTGCAGAAGTAGCAAGAATTTGTTTGACAATCTTCTAATATTTAAGTTAATTTTGTAGCTTTTAAATAGACTTTGTTTTTGCAGTTTAATTCTGCAATTATATAGTTTAACTTTGCAACTTTTAAGTAGACTTTATTTTTTGCAATCTTTAATCTAGATTAGTTGCAAACTATATTGCGTAAAAAATATTAATACTTTTTAGTAAAGTAGATATAATATTTGTCTTGAGATAAATCAACTAATTTTTGTTGCGTCTCTAGATATTTTAACAAGTTTTTATAGAAAAATATAAATATATTTTCTAGTTAATTTAAGACGTCTAATTTAGACTTCTTTTACTTAGACGCTTTAGACAACTATAAGTTAGACAATATTATTTTTGCTTACAAGAAAACAATATATAGATAAGTTTTTATCTTTGTCGAACGCATAAATAATTATATATATATTGTTAACAAAGCTGCTATTCGAGACAATCTCTTTCTTTGTTTTTGCAACTCTACTATAACATAATATCTTAAAAAAATAGACAACTTTAAATATTAAATATTTCGAAGTCTATTTCTTTTAAACTTTATTAATAAATTGCAGAATCATTTTAAAATAAAAATTAGCAAAACGTTTAACAAGTTAACGTTAGAAATCTTTATTATCAAAAATACTAAAAATAAACAAAAGACTATAGTATATTTGCAAAATATTATTCTTTATGCGCAGTTAATAGATATTAAAGAAATTTAGAGACAATTAATTTAAATATAAAATTAGCTCGAGATAGAATTGCGTTCTATTGTTAATATACTTATTGCTTATATATTATCTTAGAACTTTATTAAGAAATTTAACGTAAAGCGCAAGATATAGAAGACAATACTTGTCTATTGCTCTAACTAGCAAAATTCGAATCGATTAGATAGACAATTAGAAGAACAAAATTCGAATCGATTAAATAGACAATTAGAAGAAAAAACTATTTGTTAGTCTACATTATATATATCTCGCTTAATCTGTCTCTCTTGTATACTCTTCTATTAGTAGTTCGACTATATATATTTCTTTTAACAACAATTTGTAGACTATAAATATTCTAGATAGTCTATGCAGAATTTGCAAGATTTTAACAAACAATTTTGTTAATTAATATAATAGATATTATCACAATTTTAGATATTAAAGTCTTTTGCAAGACTCGCAATTATAGTAGCAATAGATTTTTTTGCAAATAGTTAGAGCAAAAACTCTTATTATTAGAATTAAAAAGCAAAAGATAGATAGAACAATATATAGCAAAATTAAGACAACTATTAAGATAAATATTGCAAAGATTATTGCAATAACTATTAGAATAATTATAGACAAATAGCAGTTTATTAAACTTCTATTGTAACAATGTATTACGCAAATTTTGCAAAATATATAGAATTTATCTATTACTTTATGTTCTTCGAAGATCTTACAAATTACTATAGCAACTCTTATACAAATACAACAATATATTATATTGCTAATAACTAATTAAAAGAGATATACTATGTTGAGAAAAAAGTATTAGTAGCTATTTATATAGTTGACTTGTTATAGAAAGCAGTTTATTAAACAAATACAATATATATTAAGTTAATATTAATATCTCTTTCTTAATTCTTTAAGTACAAAAGCTATATCTTAATCTTTTTATTAAGAAACAAGCTTTTTTAGTATATTAAAGACAAATACAACAAGATATATTGTTAAAAGTTTACTAAGATATTCTATATTAATTCTGTTTCTATTAAGACAAATCTTATAGACTTAGAGCTAATTAAATTAGACGCTCTATTACTATATTAGAATAGATTAACTTTTAGACGTTAATACTATACAATATATTAAATAACATTTTTATAAAAAAATATCTTGTATATTGTTTGTATCGACAGCAAGTGCATTATATTACTAATCGACAATAACTTTTTTAATAACTTAAAACTAAAGTATCTTACAAGATAGTTTAGCGTTGTTGTATTTGTGCGCAATAATAAAAACAACAAATATCTAATTAACAAATATCTTCGACTCTTAATATATTTTTGTGATAGAATAAACAACAAAATAGTTGTTGTTTATTTCTATTAAAAAGTCTATATTATAAAAAATCTAAAAACAAAGTTGCTACTTAAGATAAATATTATCGATCTTAAATATATAGTTGTTAATGCAAACAAACAAAAACTAATTATTAAAAACTATTAAAGTCTAAAAACAAAACTAAAACTAAAATTAAAAAATAATATTTAAGTAAAACAAATTATTAAAATCGAAAAAAGTCTTGTAATTGTTATCTGTTTTGTTCTCGAAATTTTAGTAATTATACAAGACAAGATCTTGTCTAACAAAAACTATCTTTTTCAATTGATTTTGTTCAATACTTACTTTTATATTGCAGACAAAAAAATGTCTTTTGTATATATTTGTAACAATTGTCTTGTATTTCTTTATATCTTGCAATATATAATACTAAAATATTTGCTAGAATTTAAGAAACAAAATTATTATTAAATTAGCTCTAACAAAAAGAGCTAAATAGTTAAAAAAGATATTAAGATTAATATATTTAGTAATAGCTATTAGATAGATCTAATTAATAACGTTTATATCTATAGTAGTTTAGACAAAATTATTGCGTTTTAGCGTCTTATTAAACAATTGTATATCTTGTAAGAGAATACTAACAAAATTGTTAATCTTGTTAAGAAAGACTAAATATCGATTTTATTAAATAGCAACTAAAACTTTATATTAATATCGAAAATAAAATACAAGATTTATCTTTTAAGAGAATGCAATCGCAAAATAGTTAATAAAAAATTTAACAAACTATATATTTAAGACAAGATAATATAATTGATTAAGTTTTTGTTGTTCGAATTTCTTGTCTCTATAATCTAACAAATCTTGTTAGACAAAATTCGAAAGTATCGAATAGTAACTAATATTTGCGAACTAAATAAACTAATTACTACAAATAGATATTTAATATCTATTTAGACAAATATTATAGCTTAAATTTGTAAATATAAGTATATAAATTTGACAAACAATGTAATTAATTTTTTGCAATTCTTAATTTTATTTAAAGACAAATATAAGTTCTTCTTTATTATTTATTAAGACAAAAAACAACTTAATATTGCTATTATAGAATTAAAAAATTTGCTTGTCTATATTTAACAAATAATAAATAGAGAACTCTATTAATTTAGAGACTTCTATTATATTTATATTAACAATATTGTTGTTTTCTTGCAATTGTTCGATATATATTTAGTTTATTTTATCTAGTTGTTTAACAAATTAGTTTTGTTAAATATTACGCTTAGTTTTAAAAAGATCTTTCTTAATTATTTTAGCATTATCTTGCTAGAACAAAAAGTAAACATCTTTAACTTGTTTATTATTAAAAAGTGTATTGTCGCTATTAAAACAATTAGATTTTTTAAGAATTTAAAGATACTTAAAATCTATTTTAATCTTGTTAATTATTAAAAAAACAAGATTGTCTAATATATTTAACAAGCTAATATTTTACAACAAGAAAAGACTTGTCTTTTCAAGAGTTTCTCTATTGTTAACAAACAAAAGCAAAAGATATATTTAAGAAATATATATATTGAATACTTGTCTATTCTTTTTTGATTCTTCTATTAATTATAGCAATTTTTAATAGCTTCGAACTTCTTAATCTATTTTAACAATAGTTGTCAATTATATATAGATTTAGATATTTTTAGAAAACGCAAGTTTAATATTAAAATATATTATATTAAAGACAATTTAATTAGCAACAATTTTATACAAAATAATATTTAGTATATCTTGTTTTTGTTTAAAATTCTAAACTTTGTCGAGATAAATTATTAATTAACTAAAATAGAAATAACTTGTCTTGTATAAATAATACAAAAGATTAGATATTTAGTAAAAGCATGTTACGAGTCTAGCTCGAAACAATGTGATATATAATCTACGACATAATATGTAGCACGAAGCACGACTATTTGCATGTTCGACAACTTGGCAAACGAGCAATGTTCGACATACTTAATAGCGAGTTGAGCGAATAATGTTCGACATGTTCGACAACGAGTTAAGCGAGCAATATTCGACATGTTCGACAACGAGCTAAGCGAACAAAGAGAGATTTTCTTCAATATATAGATCTTCAAATACGACTCTTTTATAAATCGTATTCAATTTATTTTAAGTCTTGATTTATTGTTACGACTACTAAGTTGCAATCTCTTGTTATCAAATGATTGCTTGCATTGTTTAAAGACGTTTACAAATCTCTTTAAAGCATAATTTCTCTCTAATATCTTTTGTGAAAGTACTAGCGTAACACTTTGAACACTTTAAGAATGTCTATATTAGATCAACGCGTTTCTATCTCGAACACTAGCTTAATAACATTACGTCAACTCTCTATTAATAAAAACGACAAGATAAGAATTAATAAACACGACGTCTATTATGAAGATTAAATCGACCTAAAGAACTAGCTTATGTAAATGAATATTTATTTCATCTTCTATCTTGTTCTAACGAACAAAAAGACAATTTTCGCATTCACATTTCTTAGAGAAAGAGTTTAACATTAACTTAAGTCAAACTTACGCAAATATTTGAAAAATTATGACAAAAATTCTCGTGCGATGTTTACAAACTTCGACAACTTTAAGAAAGAACTTCAAAGAATCTTTGAAACATTTAACGAAAAACAAATTGCAAAAAAAGTAATTTAGCATCTAATTTAACGAATTTTTGCAACAAAGTACGCAACAAGATTTCAAAAGTATGTCAATTTTATCAAGTGAAACGATGTCGCACTTATAACAATGTTTCGACGAAATCTTAAGAACAATCTTAAGAACGAAATTATGCGCGATAACAAATTCATTAACGATATATTTGATCTTATCGAAGTAGTTATCGACTTCGACGACAAATTATATAAAAGAGCTATAAAAAAACGATACGATTAATTTCACGAAAAAGCGAGAATCTTTTTTGAATTAACGATCAAATATTACTTAAAAGAATCTCGTTTTAATCAAAAATACAATAACTTAAACTATCGTAAGCTTGCATCTATAAAACTAGATTTTATTTAACGACGCAAAGAGAATTTTTTTAGAGAAAAGCAAGATAACAAATCTTAAAAAACGTGTTATTTATATAACAAATTAAATTACTTCGCAAGAGATTGTCGATCGCAAAACTTAATAAATTGTCGACAAATTAATGTTATTTTAAGAGAGATATTCGATAATTAAGATAATATTAAGAAGCAAGTTAACACAAAAGCGAACATCTTCAAAACTAGATCGAACGACAACTACTATCTAGTAAAGAACTCAAATTAATTACAAAAAATTCTAGATAAAACATTATTAAGCAAGGCATTCGCATTTACGTAGAAAATTAATTAAACACTTAAGAAAATCATTAAATCTTACAACTTAATTATTGACTCGAACGAAAAGTATAACTAGAAGAACTTTTACAATTATATAAAAAACATTACGAAACATCTTAACGCTCTAGTTAGCTCATTAAAGAAAAGATAAATTAATTAAATCGTAAACAAATGCGAGAAAGCGCTAGAAAGCAACGCCACTAAAGAAAAAAAACATTCTTGACGAAATCGAACAACAACTAAACAATGTTAATTTATTTAAATAGAAGATAGAGCAATCAAAGAAACATATAACACTTAATTGAATAGCTTGCTATGACGACTTATGCTAAACTTATTTGAAGAAAAAGAAAGAAATTAACTAATTTTCTAGAAAGTTAAAGCTAGCAATTTAACAACAAAAGAAAGCTTAACGCAAATAGACGTTTGCAACAAAATTCGCAACATAGAAGCAAAAAAAAGTTCAAGTTTCTTAGTAAAGAATATATTAAAGAAATGCAATATATTAGTTCAACAACAACAACTAAACTTAATAGCATACGCACAATGTTTTATCACATTAATTAAGATCAATGATCGTCGATTTATCGCAATGATCGATTTTGATACAATAAATAATTTTATAATCAAAGCTCTTGTAGAGAGAGAAGAGTATTTTATTCGAAAGAAGTCTAACGCTTACAACCTAGTAATTGTAGATAAAAACTTAGTACTTGACAAGAATGAAAAAGTGAACAAAGAAACGAAATTATTATCAATAGCTATTTAATAACATTACGAGAAACTAATCTTTAATATAGTGAAAATAATTATTTACGATATCGTTTTAGAAATGTCTTAATTGAAGCAACATAATTCAAAAGTTGACTAAAATACACAAGTACTTAGATTCGCGCAATGTGATCACGCAATTCATATTCAATTTACGCATCAATAACGTTCGATAATAGATAAAAGATTAAGTTAAAATTTAATCGCAAGTAGCGAGCTTGCATTCTCGCAAAAGAACGATTTAATTAAGTTCGACTCGATAAACATTAACAAAGATTAATCAAATTATAAAGTTAAAGTAAGTGAAGAAAATTGCGAATCTTCTAAGAGTCTTGAATTATTTAATATAGTCAAGAAATCGCTAAAATACGTATCACGAATATACAACAATTGAGAGCATCTATTTTAAAAAAAGAAAACGACAAAGATTCTTTCTAAACATTAATCGTAAAATTATGAAATTAAACTTGAATTAGACAAGCAACTCACGTTTGAACTTATATATGCTTTATTCAAAAAAAAGTTCGAAGTACTTCGCAAATATCTAACAAAAAACGAAAAAAAAAGAATTTATTAAAAAATTTTAATCACAAGCAAGATATTCGATTCTCTTTGTATTTAAAAAGAACGAAACTCTTCGTCTATGTGTTAATTATCAAAAGCTAAATTATATTACGATCAAGAATTAATATTCATTATTTAATATTAGCGAGCTTCAAAATTGACTATTCGAAGCAAAGTATTTTATCAAATTAGATCTACGAAAAGCGTACAATCAAATTAGAATAAAGACAAGAAAAGAATGAAAAATAGCTTTTCGTACACGATATAAATTATACGAATATACAATAATGTCGTTTGAGCTTACAAACGCATCGACAACGTATTAAGAAATAATTAATAATGCATTATGACAACATTTAGATCAATTTGTCATAGCATACTTGAACGACATTATAATTTACTCAAAGATTTTAAAAAAACATGTTAGTTATGTTTTCAAAGTACTAGAATGTCTAGATAAGAGAAACTTACATCTTAAATCAAAGAAATGCGAATTTCATTAAGAAAAAGTTGACTTTCTTGAATTTGTTGTAAAACGACACAAAGTACGCATAAATCTTAAAAAACTACAAGTAATCAAAGAATAAAAATTATTTATTAACGTTAAGAAAGTGCAATTCTTTCTAGATTTTATAAATTATAACAAGAAGTTCATTAAAAACTACTTTGTTAATGCGATATTATTAATAAATCTTACGAAAAAAAATACGTTATAAACATAAAAATTCGCAAAAGAGAAATTATTTTAGAATTTTAAACTAAAATGTTTAAAGAAATCAATACTAAAGATGTACAATTTACGATTGTTAAATAGAATTGAAATTAACGCATTAAATCTAATTATCGATGTATGCTTTAATTAAGAGCATGAAGACATGTAATATCTAATGACATATTTTTCGAAAAAACTCTTATTAATCGAATAGAATTACGATGTTCACGACAAGAAGCTATTCGCTATTGTAGTCTTCTTAAAGTTATAAAGAGTATACATCGAAAAATTATCAAAGCTTACAATTTTTACGAATCATAAAAATCTTGTACACTTTATCACTATTAAACAACTTAATAAAAGGCAAATACGATAATTAGAACGACTCGAACAATACAAGTTCAAGATACAATATATTTTAAATAAAGATAACGACAAAGTCGACGCACTTAACAAACGAAGTAATTATATAGAAACGAAGAAATCGTTTAATTATAGCATACTTAAGATTAACAAGAACGAATCACTATTAGTAAATAAGCATAAGCTAAATGCTACATTACAAATACTTAAAGACAATATAAAAGAATTTCTAGTAAAGAAAGAAAAACTCTAGATATCTATCGACAAAATCGACGAATATATAAGAGAACATTATGATAAATCATTGCAAAGACATTTAAGAATGATCAAAACTCTTTAGCTTTTACGCCAACATTGTTAGTTCTCACAAATAAGACAAGTTGTTAAGATATACGTTAAACGATGTCTTAGCTATTAACAAAACAAACATAATACACATGCGAATTATGACGAAATCCAATATTAGAAATTATTTAAATCGTCTTAGAATAAAATTACGATAAACTTTATTATTAAGTTGTCTAAATCGACGAATCTAGCAACTAAAAACCAATATAATTTAATACTAATAATGATTGACAAATTTACCAAGTACTTATATATTATCGTATGTACGAAAAAGTTCACAACAAAACAACTAGAATATATTGTATTAAATTGACTTATACGATATTATAATATATTTAAAGGACTAACTAGTGACAAAGACAAGCTCTTCACGTCTAATTATTAAAAAACGCTTATATCAATTTTAGAAACGAGACTTTGAATGTTTATTGCCTATTACTCTATTACGAATGATTAAATAGAGCGAACAAACTAGAGTCTAAAGCAATATCTAAGACATTACGTCAATAATACTTATAGCAATTAAATATTACTTTTATCTATAACTCAACTAGCACTAAATGCAAAGATTTCGAATATCACTAAAATAACTTCATTTTTCGTCAATTATAACAAGGAATTCAATCTCTTCGAAGAAGAACGAAAGCATTTATCGACTCAATTAGTTATCAAGAGAGTAGCGACACTAAAAAAGATACACGACAACATCTTAAAAATGCAAGAAAGATCGACCAAATATTAAAACAAAAGACGAAAAACGACATCTTATCTAAAAGAGAAGAATAAAGTATATCTTTTTACGAAGAATTTAAAAACAAGAAAGTTAAGCAAGAAATTAAATTATATTAAAGTCGAATCGTTACTCATTAAGAAAGTTAAAAAATTAATCAACTACGAACTTGATTTATTTAAGAACGTCAAAGTATTTCTAGTATTTTATATCTTATTATTAAAGCTAGTTAATCCTAGTACGTCTATATAGAAAACATTTCATTACAAAGCCCAAAAAGAAAGCAAATACAAAGTGAAAAATATTCTAAAATAGCAAGGTCAAAACTATCTAATCAAGTGAAAAAAGTATTTTATCTCGAAAAACACGTGGGAATTCAAGAAGAATCTTGATGACTACTAGAATTTTATCTAGAAATTTCATCGAAATTCGAAAAATCATTTAGCATAGCGAGAGATAATCAAAGAGTAGAAGATGATTCAACAAGAGCATTCGCAACAAGACAATTGAAGAATTCAAAAACATTTAATTTCTTTATTTTTAACAAAAGACATTATGTTTTTCGTTTCGCCTTCGCATTAATCTTCTTTAGCATTTTCTTATTTCGTAGCAATCGAATTATAACGATTGTTAACAAAGCTTCATCTTTAGCGATCTTGACAAAAAAATCTTTTCTATTATGATCGAAGAAAGACTACGACATGTTCAAGCATAATTTGTTCGCACAAACACATTTCGAACACTTTAAACAAGACGACAAGTCTTTTATGACAATATAGAGATAATTAGAGAGAGAACAACGTTCGCAAGCAATATTTATCAATGTATTGTAACGTTCGATTTCGAATGTAACACGAAGACGACTTTGTTGCTAATAAAACATAATAAGAGAGACGTTTGACTTTCGAAACGAAAATCTTTAAGAAAAGAAATAGTGTTACGAGCCTAACTCGAAACAATGTGATATATAATCTACGACATAATATGTAGTACAAAGTACAATTATTTGCATATTTGACAACTTGACAAGCGAACAATGTTCGACATGTTCGACAACGAGCTAAGCGAACAATGTTCGACATGTTCGACAACGAGTTGAGCGAACAACGTTCGACATGTTCGACAACGAACTAAGCGAACAAAGAAAAATCTTCTTCAATATATAGATCTTCGAATACAACTTTTTTATGAATCGTATTTAACTTATTTTAAGTTTTAACTTATTGTTACAATTACTAAGTTGCAATCTCTTGTTATCAAATGATTGCTTACATTGTCTAAAGACGTCTACAAATCTCTTCAAAGCATAATCTCTCTCTAATATCTTTTATGAAAGTATTAACGTAACAAAGCAATCAAAATACTTACTATAGTTTATACTAATTACTTGATTACAACAAGTATTGTTAAGTAAACAATATTGTTTTTTAATTAATTAATATATTTAATCTTTGTTTTGTATATATCTTGCAATATCTTTTATAGTTTTTGCTAAACATATATTATTGTGCAGAAAGATTATATATAATTTCGAATATATTGTTTAGACTTTTTGCACTTAAAAATAAATATAACAAAAACAAACTATTAATTTTAAACAAAGTAAACAACTTTGCAACAAATATAAAGATTATAACTAAGTTAATATAACAAACTTTTAAAAAAAATTAAATCTAGTCGATTAAAATACAATTAACAAAATAATCTTATTTTATTTAAATCTTATTTAAATAAGTAAAATCTTTAAGAAAAGACTTCTCGAGATATATATTAAATCTATTAAATAGATAGAAATTCTAACAACAATTCGAAAGTTATCTATATTTTCTATTATTTAATTTTTTGAAAAAGACAATTTACTCTATTTTATAGATTATACAAATTGCAAAAAACTATATTTGCTTAAGAAATTTAAGATCGAAATCTTTTATTAGACGCACAATATAAATAGTTATACTAACTTTATTTATATTTACAAGATAGTAATTGTTAATTTTTATTTTTGCAAACTTGTCTTTCGACTATATTAATATATTATTTATTGTCGAAAGTACAATCTTTGTCAAATTAAGCAATATTAATTATATAGAAGTCTTAATTTAATTTTGAGTTCTTTTGTATTTTTTTATACAATATATATTGATTTTGTTTTAAGACTATTATTATATTAGAGCTTCGATATTGTCTTAACAACAATATATAAATTTTCTAAAAGAATAATAGTCTTAATTAGCAAGACAATATATATTGTAACAAAATAAACAAGTATTCTTTTTAACAATCTTATTAATCAAAAAGTCATAAAGCGTTTGTTTATAACAAAAATTGCAAATTTATATCTAAATTCTAAACAACTATATTTTAGAAGTTAAAAGTTTAGTTTTTAATTTTAGCAATATACTATTTACAAATAGACAAACAAAGTAGACAAACAAATTAGATAATTAAAATAGTTTTACAATATATTGCAATTAGCAATTCTAATTTGAATTAAATATTTTTTTTGCTTGCACTTTGCGTTTGTCTTAATAAATTGTTTAGTACGTCTATCGAATTGTTATTAAATAAGATAATTATAGACTTTAAGATATATAATCTTTTGTCTCTTTTTAGATTTAACAATATTTAGACAAATTAATTGCAAAAGAAAACTATTAATATCTTTAAAACAAAAGCAACAATTGTATAAGCTAATATAGTAGTTAAAACAATATATAATAGATATTATAGATCTATCGAGCTTTTAATAGACAATATAATATATTTCTGTTTTTACAAAAACTACTTTTTGTGATTTGTTAAATTGTTTAAGTTGTCGATTTAATATATCGAATTTCTTAAGATTCTCGAACAAAAGAACAATCTAATATACAAACTAAATTTTTTAACAAATTAAAAGATTTATTTAGTTATATCTATTGTTTATCTTGAGTTAGTATTAGACAATAAAGATTTATACAATTATTTAAAGTTAAATTATTCGAAGATTGTTATTAAATTAAATATCGAATAATATTTCTACAAAATTAAAGCTTTTATCGAGTATTGCATTTGTTAATATAGACAAAATTGTTCTATCTCGAAGTATTTTGTTCGATAGAAAAATTACAATATTAAGTAAGATCAATAATATAATAAAAATTTGCTAGACAATTTTGCAAATCTTGTTAACAACTATAAGATAAAATACAAAATAGTTAGTTTCTCTACTATAAAACGCTTTAAAACAACTATTACAATATTTGAAGTAATTGTCTTAATATTTTTAGTAGATATTATTGTTTTTGTACTATTGTTAAAGAAGCGCAATTAATTGTTTAAGACAACAGAAAATACGCTTATATTTAAAAAAAGAAATAGATTGTCTAAGAATAAAACTATTATAAATAGCAAGAAAAATAATAATATTAAGATATTATCTTAATATTATAGTTGTCGATATTTAAGAGTTAATAACAATAAACTACTTGCTTAGATATAATATTAAACAATTATAGTCTATTATTTGTTTATAGCAAACACTTTATAAGTTTTAGTTATAAAATACTATTTACTAGAATACTAGCACAATTAATATTAATATTAATAATATTACTAAAGCTTATTATTTTTAATCTTGTTAATACGTATTTTTGTTTACTATTGTTAGCTACTATTTTTATATTATTGATAGTAATATCTTTATTATTGCTATTGTATTGCAAGACTATCTATCTATTGTTATTGTCTAATAAACAATTAATATAATGTTACAAGTTACGTGCTAATAAGTACTATCTATTGCGCACTACTCTTTGCAAGATAATTAGGAAGGAAAGATTTGTCGACAGAATTAAGATAATTAAGATAACTTAATTCTTGAAAATCTTAAATTTAGAATTAAGATAATTAAGATAATTAATATCTTGAATATTTTAAACATCTTAAATTTCAAATAATAAAAAGATATATAGCTTTCGAACGCAGCTTTTTTATAAATTGTGTTTAATTTATCTTAAGTCTTAACTTACTATTACAATTATTAAGTTGCAATTTTTTGTTATTAAGTAATTGCTTATATTGTCTAAAAACGTCTACAAATCTCTTCGATAATATAATTCTCTCTAATATCTCTTACAAAAGTATTAGCGTAATATATAACTTTCGACAAAAAGAATAAGAACTTTTATCTTAGTTAAAATATTGCAAAAGCTTGCAAACGCAAAATTGCAAATTAGATAACTAAAGACAATCTTGCAAAAACGTTAAGTTAGCAAAATAATAATAATTAGACTATATTAGATAACAACAAACTTAGTCAAATAGATATTAAGTTTAAAAACAATTTTTTTTGAAAATATACTATAATAGATATCGAGTAACTTATTTGCAAGATATCTATATTTAATAGCTATTTTACTATATTTATACTTCACAAAGACAATAATATATTTTTTGCTTATCTAATTTTTGATCTCGAAATCTTAAGCGCAAAAATAGTCGAAAACAATATTATTCTATTCTAATTTAAAAAAAAAATAGAGATCGACAATTATCTTATCTACTTAACAAATTATATATATTTTATTAATTACAATATAGATTGTATTGTTTGCGTTAATATTATAATATAAGATTGCTTTGCTCTATAATTTGCAATTTTTAATAAGAATAGCAATATTTGTATATTATGCGTATTTCTAGAATCTATCTTTGTATCTATAAGTACTATTAATATTTTTAAAAAGAAATATATTTTGCAAACTAATATTAATATTTGATTTACTTAGATTATTAACTTACAAAAGAAGTACAAAACAACTAAGATAAATAATCTTATATATAATGTTATATTTTACAATATATTAATATGCTTTAACAAGTTATTATCTTTAAAGAAAGACTAAATTTTTGCAAATTACAAGACTTGCAAATTTGTCTTAGATCTTGTTATATTTAACAATTAATTTTCGAATCTATATTACAAGAAAGATCTTAAAATAATTAATATTAACAAAAAGACTATATTAATTAAAATTTGTTAAGCAATTAAATATTAAAATATAGCTTCGACTAAAGCGCAAAAAACGCAAAAAATAAATATCGATTAAATTTTATTCGAGACAATAATATTGTTTTGCAAATATCTAGTTTCGACAATAAAAATAGACAAATCGACTTTAAAAATCTTAGTTAACAAAGATATTTTCTCTAATTTTGTTATATTTTTTGTTTCGTAAAATTTAAAGTTACTAAAATATTATATAAAGAAATTCGAGACAATTAAGATAAACTTAACTATGCGTTAAATATTGACTTCAAAAAATAAATTAATTTGCAAAAGAACAACTTCCAGAATTACAAATATTTTAGTTACTAGTTGTTAGACAATTCGATTTGCAACAATTGCTAAACAAATACTAAACAAAATAATAAATAGTTCGAACAAAACAGTAACGCGTTTTTAAGCTATACAAGATAGTTGCAATATTATTTTTGATATCGACTTTATTGTTGTAATTAATTTCTATACTTTTCTCAAAAATATTGTCGAATTTGTTAACAAATTAGCTTAGATTATTAAGATTGTCAAATTGTTTAAAAATAATTTTTAGAACAACTTTGCAAAAATTAAGCTAGACAAAACATACTTAAATACAAAAAAGAGTATTTATTGTTAATGCAACAAAAAATTCTATAGTAAACTAAATATCGATGAAGAACTGAATTAAGATTATTTAGCAATATAACGTGTAGATAGATAAGAACAATAGATTTATTACAATTAATTAGACTATTAAGATTTGAACAAAATAGTAGTTAAGTTTAGAAATTAGATAACGTTTGAATTTGCAATATAACAAGAGTACTAATATTTTTTCTTTTAAGAAAAGCATATATTACGAGATTTGTATCTAATAGTCTTGTCAAATAGCAAAAGAGCGTTTAATGTCTGTCGATAACGTTTGCTCTTAAACAATCAAGTATAACTTAATTGTTAACTTAGTTCTTAGAGAATTATCTTTACAATTACTATAGAGGTTTGTCTTATTTACTTGCGCGTCTTTTTATCTTGTCTAGTTGTCTTGCCTGTTTGGCTGTTATTCTTTGCCTAGCAGATTAATTACAAATTTTTAACAAAGAGTAACAAGAAAAAAAAAGAATAGATAAAAAATTAACGCAGAATCGATAGATATAAGCTCTATTAATCAGAAAATAAGAAAAAGTACTACGTTAAAAGCTGAAAATTAACAAATATTAAGAGACAAACAAGATAGAGATTTTTCAGAAATATTTTCAAAAATATTCAGAGTTCGAAGACAAAAGTTGCTAAAGAAAATTTCAGAAAATATTAATAGAAATCTATTATTATCAAAAGACAAGCAAGAAGTTAAGAGACAAAAAAAGAGATTAAACTATTTAAATAATTATAAACTTAGTTCGATTGTTAAACGCACGCAATACAATTTTAACAATTTAACAAATTTTAGTAGAAATAAGTATAACAATTGCAATAGACAGAATTGGGCAAATATAAATCTAAAAGATTGTAAAGAAAACTAGAATGCGCGTTTTTTATTGTTAGATATTTCCAATAGCAATATATTAGAAATTAAAAAACTCGAGAGCTTTATTCTAAATTTAGAGTTTTTTCGAATTTAGATTTATTGTTGTTGTCTATATATTTAGTTTTCAGAATTTTATTATTATTTATATTTTTTGTTGTAACAAATTTTTTTGTTTAATATCGACAATTGTATTTAATATTGTTTTTGTTCAATTTAACAATACTTGTTATATATAGATTTATAATAGAATTTTTAAAATATTGATTAATAAACTTTTTAATTAATAATATTTCTGCTAGATATAATACTATATTTTATATTTTTTTCGAATTATTCTTTTTTAAATATTTACTTAATTTAATAACTTTAAACAATTTCTTTACAAATAAATTAAGTTTTAACAAATATAGATTTGTAAATTTTTAATTTTTAAGCAGCTTGTTACTGTTTTGAAAAAATACTAATTTTTTTTTAAAATATCTTTAGATTTAAGTTTAGTAACTTTAGCAATTAATCTATTTCGAAATTAAAGTTTTTTCAATTTTAAAGATTTACTAAACTATTAATTAATATTGTATTTTGCAATTCTTTCGATATTGCTAATATATTAATTATATAAAACACGTGCAATAATATTTAAGTATAGTTTGATATATTTGTTGTTTTTAATAAAAAACAATTGCAATCTTTCGAAAAATATATTTTAAAAATTCGATATTTGCGTATTTAATAATATATCGAAATATTATATATAGTTCTATATAGTTGCAAAAGTTCTAATAATTTCGAAACTCTTAATTAAAAATTAATAAAACTATAATAGTTAATTGCGCAAATAATAGTTTGTAAAGCTAATTTTTTATATATTAAAATAGTTTTATTTAGAATTTGATAAATTTTTTAATATAAAATTTAAACTATATTAGAGTATTGTTAATAATCTTAAAGTTATGCTTTTTTTAACAAATCAAATACACTATAATATTAATTGCGCAAAATTTACAATTTTGTAAAATTAGTCTCTCAATATTCTAAAAGTTCTTAAGCTAAACAACGCGCTTGCGTTGCTATCTATTAGTTGTATATTAAAGACTTAATTTGTTTTTAAAACGCGCGTTATCGAAATAAATATAATAGATTAATTGTACTATATTGAAGCTAAGATATTATAGTTCAATTATTAATATTAGTTAGTTAAAACTATCGAAAAAAAGTTCGAATATATATTTTTGCAAAACTATTATCGACTTTATTCTCTTATAAGTTTTCAAACTATTTGCGCAAATTTGTATACTATTGTCGAATTACAAATTGTTGCTCTCAAATTCAATCTATATAAAATAAAGATTTTTAATAATATTAATATTGTTAATTGTTATATTTTTATTCTTGAAAATCGATTTTATAGAATAATACTTAATTCGATAAGATTTTAGTAATTAAATAGATAGCACAAATATCGATTAGAAAAATCTATCTTTTATTTTCTTGTATTTTAGATTTATAAAAAAAAATGTATAGCAATTTAAAATATATTGCAATTAAATCTGCTTTGTTAGTCGAACAATATTAATTAATTTAATTATTATTTATATTTATATCGAGTTTGATGTTCTTAGTTTTTATTACAAGTTGTCGAATCGAAAATAAGTAAAATCGAGAATTTTATATTTTCTTTCTTAGCAAAATTAAGTTAGATTTGTAGAATTTAAATATAAGAGCTGTTGTAATAGATTTAAATTGTTTTATTTTACTAATTTTTTTATCTTTTCTATCTTCTATATAATCGAAATTATTATATATTAAGATTGTAATTAAAAGTTTTTCTATTAATCTAAGTTGTTTTCTAATTTTATTTGTTAACTTTTTTATATAGTATTAAATTGTGCGATAAGATATAGTTAGATTAACAAAGTATAGCAAATTAATAACTTTTCGACAAGTATTGTTATTGTAAAAATAGAGAGCAAAAATTTATTAAAAATTATTCGATTTGTCGAAATAAAATAAATAATATAGCTTCGATATTGTTAAGAGCTAAGTTTTAACTATATTTTTGTTGCAATTGCTCTAATATCTTAAGCAATTAATGGTAACAATAAATTTCAATTAACAAGAAATATATTTAACTATTATTTTTTTAATTTTCTTAAAATTAATTAAAGTTTCTTAATTTATAATCTCTAAGAGTTTTTGATATTTTTTAAAGATTTTATTTTTTATTAATATATCTAATTCGAATTGCAATTTATTTATTGCTTAAAATTAATTGCAATAGAATACAATAATAGATTTTTATAAATTTATTAGAAGAAAGAACTCTTCTTTTTTAATTAAATTTTTATAGATATAATCGAGAAAATTGCTATATTGTTTTGCGAATTTATTGCAATACTGTTTTAACAAAGTCAAATACTTAACAACTATTAGTTTATAACTTAATATTAGATTTATAATATTTTTTATTTTTTCAAATTTAATTCTGCAAGATCGACAAACGCTCGCAAGAGAAATCGAAATATCTGAAAATAATAAATAGACAAAATAAATATTATTAGAGAGATAATCTTAATTGTTAAAATCTCGCAAAAAAGATAATAAAACAAAACTTGGTATTAGCTCTTTAATAATTGATAAAAACTCGATAAAAAAAACTATAGTACAAGAGTTTTAATATAACGGAAAACACTTTGAATCTATATACTCTCAAATATATGAAATAGAGATTGTATTTATTTCTAAATTAATAGAATAGTAAGAAAAGAGAGTAAACTAAGTTAATTTTGTACAATACTATTTTGCTTATTTAATTACAAGCGAGTATTTATATTAATATTTATAGCGTTATTAATACAACAAATTAGATTAAACTTTAATATTCCCGATTTTGTATCTAGATTGCTATATAACAATTGTTATAATTTTTTTTTGTTAGATATAATCTCTTTGTCAAATATTTAAGTTAAATAATCGAATTAGCTTTTTGTTCTTTTTTATACTTAATTCTGCGACTTTCGATATACTATTTTACTATTAACTTGTTGTCGAAAGTCTTTGTCAATTATAAAAGATCAAAAGTAACAAGTTAGCACTATTTAATTCTATCAAATACAAATATTAATTGCAAAATATGAAGCTACAAATTAAATCTATTAATATATTTTAGTTATCAAATTTACTTTTAGATATAAAACTTATTGCAAATACAATTTGTTCGATTTAATATCTCGAAAATACTCTATAGAATTTAAGCAATATTGTGTAACAATATTGTAATCGAAAAAATTGTTGCGCTATTGCGTAAAAATATTGTTAAATTTTTATAAAATATTTACTTTCAATTCTTTTATCTCGAAGACTAAATTTTAATATACAATTTATATTTTTACTGCAATATAACAAGTCTCTATCTATTTTCAAATTTGTTTCTATTAAACAATTGTTATTAAATATCGATATCTTCTATTACAAACAAAAGTTGTATATTATAGTATATATTTTTAAGCTCGAATTTTTAATTCTTGTATTGTTTGCAACTTTCGATTTAAATTAATTATATTTAAAATTTCGAATTTCTATTTCAAATAATAGATATAAAATTACTAAAAATATAGAAATCGAGAAAACAAATTTTATATAATACTTTATTGTATCGAAAAATAGACTTGCGCAATTATATATAATTTCGAATTGTTAATAACAATTGCAAACAATTTGCGCTTTTAAATCGAGATTTTTTGACAAATTAATTAAAATTAAGTTGCTTTATATTCGTTTTTAATATTTATATATTATTTGTTATATTTAAGTTTTTGTTATATTTTTTTTGCTAAGCTACTTCGAATTGTTTGCAAGTTATTTTTTTACTTTGTAACTAGTAAACTATTAATATATTAATTAAGCAAAAGTTAGTACTAATAAATATAGCGCAATTCTATATATTGTCTATAAAAAGAAGTAAAATAACGTCTAAACTTAAGTTAAATACTTAAAAATTTCTATAGCTCTTTTTACTTTGTATTGCTATTTGCTTTTTATTCTTCTTTTTAATAATATAGAAATAACAATAATTTGTTGTCTACTATAATAAAAAATTTATCTTTTTTTTAGATTCTCTCTGTTCTTTTAATAACAAATATATATTTACAACTAGTTATTGTCAAGTTAGTATATCTATAAATAAATATATCTCGACTTGCATTATTATTTCTGCAACTTTCTTAATAGTTTAAGATAGACAATATTAAGATATTTTGTATCGAAGAGATAGCATTTATATGATATATATCTCGATTATCTTTTGCAATTAATTTGTATACAATTTTAGTTACAATATTATTAATATAAAATACTATTAATATATTTTAATAGCAAAATACAAATACTAACTTTATTTAGTATTACTTAAGCGCATTTAAGAGTTTGCAATTAATTTTTTTAAATTTAAGAATATATTATCTATTATTAGTTTTGTATTTGCTTTTTTTTTAAGCTTTGTCTAATATTTTGTTAACTTATTAATATTATTGATTGCAATTAATATTCGAAATTTGCTTAGACAATACTTTTCTCTCAATTTATTTTGATCGAATAAAATAGTAAAATAAAACAAATTCTATTGTTCTCGATTTTTATTTTGTTTTTTTTTGTCAAAAATCTTGAAAATTCAATTCGAACGCAACAAATTATATTAGAAATCTTAAAAATTTAATTCGAACGCAACAGATTATATTAGAGATTTTAAAAATTTAATTCGAGCGCTTTATAAATACTTAATTTTTTTGCTTACTTAAGATTTACAAAATTATCTTGTAGAACGCATTTACATTCTAATTCGATTATATATATAAACAACAAAAAACAAGAAAAAGATATATCAAAAAAAAGATAAAAATATTTATAGTATATATATTCGAAGTAAGATTTGATTGATCGCAAGGAACCGAATATATTATATAAGAGCGTCAAGATTCGATTTCTCGATTTTTTTGTAAAATTGAATTGCTTAAAATAGTAACTTTTCGACTAAGCTAAACTTACTATAGTAATAAGCTAACTTCTTTAAGCGATTCGATTCTATTCAATTTCTTGACAATTCGATTTGATTTCAAATTTGAAATCGAATATCGAATTAACAATTAGTCTAAGTAAGATTAACTATAGATATTTAATATTAATATATTTTGCAAATCAAGAAAAAAAAATATATCTTATTAATAAGTAAAAAAAATATAAAAATAAGTTGCAATTCTAATTGTTCTAAAATTTACTTGTATTTAGACAATTAATATAATAACTCGATTTTTGCAAATAAAAATTCTAATTTAGATTTGTATTTAGACAATTAATATAGCAACTCGACTTTTGCATATAAAAATCTTGATTTATATTTATATTTAGACAATTAATATAGCAATTTAATTTTTGTATATAAAAATTTCAATTTAGATTTGTATTTAGACAACTAATATAGCAACTTAACTTTTGTAAATAAAAATCTTAATTTAGATTTGTATTTAGACAATTAATATAGTAACTTAATTTTTGCAAATAAATTTTTTAATTCGAACTTATATTTAGACAGTTAATAAATATAGAACAAGCAAAATTTAATACAATTAAAAATATATATAGAAATAATAATAATCGAGATATATTATAGACAAATATGCGCAACGCGAAATTGTCTCTACAAAAGTTCGATTGCGTCGTAAAATCAATATATTAGAAATATATATATTTTATTAATTCTAAAGATTTATATTAGCAATAAAGCTAGACTATATACAATTTAAGCGTTTATTAAATTACTAACTGTATTGTTAATTTTAGCAAAAATAACTAAAAACTAAAGTTAAAATAATTTATATAAATTGCGACTTATTTAATCTACGTTTAATATAATATAAAAACAATTAAGATAATTGAAAAGTATTAAAAGAGAAAAATAAGATTAATTTGCAAAAGTTGTTTTCAAGAAAAGATAATCAATTTATAATAACAAATTGTTTAATAATAGTTTTGTCGAACATATTAAATTTAATTGCAGTACTATCGCTAACAACTATTAGAACAATTAATTTAAGAAACTTTTTTCTTTCTCTTGATACTCGACAATATGCAACAAAAAAACAATTATATAATATATTAAGTTTGATTGTATTGTAACTTAGCGCATCTATACAATAATAAGTTATAGTATATAAGACTAGATAGATAGATATTATTCTTGCACAATTAAAAAAAAACTCGAATATTCTAATATATTACGTGCTATCTTTATCTAATGTTGAAAAAAAATTTATTCAAAATTTATTCAAAATTAAATTAAAATTATTAGAAAATTAGATTCGACTAAATATTTATAGATAACTCTTCGATTTTACGCGATATAGAGAGTTGAATAGAGTTTGATTTACTAAAATTATTGTTTTTTTTAGTTTTATTTGCTATAAATTTAGATTATAGTCAAATTTACAAAATTGTTTATCTTTCTACTCTTATATATTGTAACAGAAGTATAGAACAAAATTTATAAATATATTAATATTAATTTATCTATTAAGTAAACAAAGCAATATTTAAATTCTATCGATACAATTTTTGGAAATAAAAAATTTAGCTATAGATTAATTTATTTTACAAACAACAATAGAGTACAGTCCCTCTTTTTATTTATTTAATTGTTTCTTTTGCTTTTGCTCTTGCTTTTTGCTTTTGTTCTTTAATTTTAAAAATAGCAGACAATATTACTATCTCTAACAATATTGTTAATTAAGAGATTAGATACTATTAATATAATTTTATTAAGCAAAAATTTACATATTAATTAAAACAATATAATTAAGAAAGAGACTAAATATATAAATATCGACAAAAAAAAGAGAGATTATAAATAATAAGATTTCGATAAAAAATAATAATATTAATATAAAGATAAGACTTGTATAAACTAAGTTAAGAAGATATGAATTTATGCGCTAATCTATTGCAAAAAGAAGAAATAGTTGCACAAAGTTAATTGTTAAAAGAATCAAATAATACAAAAAGAAAAAAATGTATCGAAATTAATAAAAAATTAAGTATTTTTTTAAAGAAAATAAAAAAAAAAGTGCAATACTATTATTAGTTATAATTGTAAATCTTTTAAATTAGAGAAGAAATAATACAGCAAAATTTGTTGTATATTTAATATCAAAAAATTAAACTTATACAAAAAATTAGAGAAAATATCGAAATACAAGTTTAAAGTATTTAAAAATTATTAGTTTATTATAAAATTAGAAATTAATACTCTCGAAAATTAAAAAACAATTAATATATTTTAGATTAAAGTTTGTCTTAATAACTATTTTGTAGATATTGTATTTAAATAGTTAAATATTAATATTCGAAAAAATATATAATTTGTCGACTTTAACAGCAATAACTTCTTAAAAACAATATATATTTTGCTCGATTATATTTTGAAAAACTTTTATTATATAAGCAAAAAAATTGCAAAAGTTATATTATTTAATCGAATTAAGCAGAATATTATTACAACTAAACTAAAGATATTTATTGTCTAATAGAAAAAAAAATAACAAAAGTCTATACTTTATTTATCTTTTATATAAAAATTAGATAACTAATAATAACAAACTGCTCTAAAAAATCGATTAAAACTATTGTTTAGATATTAATCGATTACTTTTGCAATTCTACAAAAGAAATTACGCAATTAAACAAAAATATATTCGAGCAAAAAAACTTGTTTACTATTTTTAAATTTAGAGGAAAAAAATTGAAAACAAACAATTAAATTATTTGCTTTATCAATATTGCTAAAAAGAGTTTTTTTTCTATTTTTAAGATTCGATCTTGCAATATTTCTGCTCGCAAATTAAACAATCTAAAGTCGATTAAAATTCTAATTATGATAAAAAAGAAATAGAAAAAGATTGCTATTCGATTAATTAAGAGCAAAACAAATAAAAAAGAAATTAACAATTATAACAAGAAAAAACTAAATAAAATTAAATACAATTAAGAGACAATATTGATAAAAATAACAAGAGAGAATTCGATTTAAATACAAAATATAATTAAAAGAAAATTAACTTTGACAACAATCTATTTAGTTTAGAGAGCAAAAAGAAATAACTAAAACAAGCAAAATTGTATTTGCGCAATTTTGTTTTATCGACTTTGTTGCATTTTTATCTTAATTAAGATAGATAATTGTTAACAATAAATACTAATAGTAGATTTCGAATCTCTCTCTTCTAATATATATAAAATGCAACTAGTAGTTATGCAATCTTTATAAAATTAAGTAGAAATTAATATTACTCTTGTATTAAATTTTAATTTCAAATATGTTAAAGATATTTAAGTTATATAATTAAAGTAAAAGAAAGAAATATATAATTATTATTATTAAATCGACAAGCTTTGCTATTGTTTAATTAACTATATACGTTAAACTTTATTGCTATTGCTAATCTATTTTTATTAAGCAATTCTATATTTTATTATTTTTCTTTTTTGATTTACAAAATATTTATTGTTGCTATAGTAGACAATTTCTGCGTTTTTTATTCTTTCGAAAACAATTTTAAATATCTGCAAAAACTTTATTTAATATAGCGCTATTATTTACGTTGTCTTTATTTAATTTTTTTTAAGAGTTAAATTGCTTACGTCTGCGCAATAGAATTATTTCAAAATATTTAACAAACAAGTACCTAATTTATAATAGAATCGATATATAGTTAAATTAATATAGAAAACTTTTATAATAAAACAATATATTAATGCAATTAATTTAACAATATAAGTTTGAATGCAATTTAAATTGCGTACGCAATAACAAAATTGCTTTATTAATTAGACTCGATATTGTTTAGAGTCTCTCTATTTTTCTATATATTAATATATTATAAAAAAATAATTTATTAAGAAACGCAAATACTATTTAATATCGATTTATACAAAATCCCAAATCTAATAACGCGCATATCTTTTTTTCTTCAAAAATATTTTTACAAAATTGTTGTATTTTTGTATATCTTCTAACTTTTATAGTTTCTCTAGACTATAAATAAACGCAAAATCTTCATTTTTAAACTTGTTTTTACGCGTAACAATATTCTTCTATTACTTTTTAATTATTTGATAAAAATTCGATACTATTTTTGTTGTTTAAAATAATCGAGTTTTAAATAATTGCGCTTCTATATTTGATTTTTAAATATCTAAATATATATATATTAATATAGTAAAAGCTCGTGTTATCTTTTTTAATAACAAACTTAATATAATAAGAATATAATATTAAACAAGAATTGCAATCCAATTAGAAATAGATATATAATATTTAATATTTTAGATTTATACAAATAATTTGCTAACTTAAGAAGTAAAATATTGTTTGCAGTTATTTATAGTTAAACTTGTTATTTTGTTTTTGCTAATAATATTAATATATTGCAAATTTCTCGACTATAAGTTTATTAATTTCTGTCTCGATTTGCTTCTTAAAATATATTTTATTTTAGAGTTAGCTAAATATATTTTCTATAATAATATTACTCTCTATTAATTATTTTAATTAGATTTTATTGTTATAGATTTTGTTAATTACAATTTAATACACATTAATAGTTAATTGTTCGAGAAAAAAAAAATTAATATATATATATATAAAGATTTCGAGCTAATCTTCTAAAATAGATAATCAATTTTATTTTTGCTATTAAAAAGAATTTTATTGCTAATTTTCAAATTTTAAAAAATTAATTGTTTAAATTAGTAGATTTTCAATCTTTTTAAGATAATCTTATATTTAATATTGTTAAACTTTAACTTAATATATTTAGCAATTTTGCAAATATAAATATAATACAAGTTTGAGAAGTTCTTTGTCGATATTAATTTTATAATTAGATAAATTGTAGAAAAATATTTATTTTTAATATATATTTTAGTTTTATTTTTTAACTTGCAACTAATTTGTTTTAAAAAACTAATATCTATAAAATAATATTTGCAATCTTTTATCTTTTCGATTTCTTTTGTTCTTAAATATTTAGTAAAAATAAATAGTTTAACAAATATTTTATTAGACGTATTATTGTTATTTGTTTTCTTGTTGCTATCTATTGTTGCTACAATTGTTGCTTTTAATAATTTTGATAATTTATATCTTATTTTCTTTTCTAAAATTACTAATATTTTTAAAGAGTTGTTAATTGCTAGATCTTTTTAGACTATCTCGAATATTTCTAGTTTATCTGCAAAAGATATTAAAGTATTGCAAAGCTCAATTTTTTGTGTGTAACAATATAAGTTGTACAACAAATTATTAATTAAACAACAAAACATTTCGTATAGAATTTTGTTCTTTTTTTTTTTTTGGCAAATAAATTATAATATTTTGAGCAAAAAGTAGACTAGCTTCGATAAAAGAAAATTGTATTGTTATTAAAACTATTTATTTAATTTAATATTTAAAGCTATTGTCTAGCTAAAGATAGTCGAAATCTGTTTTTTAGCTAGCGCAAATTTTGTTAATTTTTTTTATCTTTTTATTACAAAACTTTGCGTAAATAATTTTAATAGCTTTTATATTTTTTGTTTAAATAATTTTTATTGTATCTTTTTTGTATATTTACTTTAACTTTACTTGTTATAACTTGTTTTGTCAAATAATATTAAGAATTTTGCTAACAATAATATTAATAATCTTGATTTTGTTTTTTGTTTTATTTAGAATTGCTAAAATCTCTTTTTATTAATTTTTTTCTTGTTTTTTTGTTTTATTTAGTCTAAGATAATTTGTCGAATATAATATAAACTAACAATATTATAAAAAGCTATACTAAATAAATTATTTCGATTTGTGTTTATTATTAATATATTAATAGTTAATTATTAATATTAATACTTATAAAAAAAAGAATATATCGAAAAAAAAAATTCTACAATTAAGTTCGAAATTTTAAAATAATATTTTAGAGTTATATTAACAATAAAATCTTGTTACAATTTTTATTGTTATTCTCGATTTAACAAACTAAAGTATTGTAATTTTTAATTATTTACTATTTAACAATTTCTTGTATCAAACAATTGCTAAATTAAAAAAAAAATTGCTAAATATTTTAATTTAACTTTTATTTATAGTTTTTTTATATTAAAACTAATTAAATAACGCACGCATATTACAATTAAAAAATTAAATACTAAAAAAAGAACTTGTCGACAAATTAAATAAAATTATTGTCTTTTTTAAAATTGTTTCTAAAGTTAAAATTGCATTTGCGCAACTTTAGCTTGTATTTAAATACTCTATAATAGAATAATTTTGCAACTTGTAATATTTTACAATTTTGCAATTTTGCAATTTCTAATACTTTCTAATTAACAAGTATTGACAAAATATAAGCAATTATTAATACAATATATATAATAAGCGCGTATATAATATCTGCAAATACAATTATTTTAATTATAATACTTTATTTTATACAAGTTATAAAACTATTCTTAAATATATTTACAAATACTATTGTATATTTTTGTTTAAATAAGATTTATTTATTATTGTAATCAATTTTTATCTTAAATATTAAATATTGTTCTTAGATTTTCTAGCAAAATTATATTTTAATATTGATGTTTACTTTTTGTAGATAGTTTATACTATCTATTATAGCGTTTGTCGATTGTTCGAAGCTATTGCACTATATTTTGTAGCGTCGTTTATGAATAGTTAGAATTGAATGTAGAATTTATTCTAGGGTTAGGACTTGTCGGACACCAAACATAATTCTGCAAAGGAGGTCTGAGCACTGAGGCAAGGGAGTATTATTAGTCGTCCTCTTGGCCAGCCTTCGCATGGTCTTCACTTTCACTCGATCAATCAGATTTCGGCGCTTTTATGCATGACAGCCGTTATTGCGTTGTCCCTATTACCCTGTTGCCTTAACATTTTGTTGTCTTATTGCCTTTTACCTTAGTGCCTTCTTGGTTGTCTAGGCATTAGCTCGTGGCACACACATTATCAAGAAGGCTTGAAGCGCACCTAAGATCTCCGGTGTTAGGTTTGCAATGATCCGGTGTGTAAGCGCTCGGCACGGTAGGTCGCACCCAACAGACTGGTTGGTCCGAATTCAGGATCTAGCGTAGGAGTCGGCCACCCTGCGCATTATCCAAAGTGACATAAGCTTCACTCCATTTCATATAATGCAACTTGTAGGGGTTGTCAGTGTCCGGAAAATGCTGACTCCAATCCTGGCGTCAGCTTTTGCTGCATGCAGCACGCAGCTCTAACCAATCTTGCTATTGCCTCCGATACAGGCCCATCGATAATGGGTAGCTTTGTGGTCAGTATAGGTGAGCAGGCTCCGGGACTTGGAGCCCTCAAATTCCTGTCGCCTTGGTTCGCCAGGTGGATTTGATTACTTTGTACATTTCATGCATGGGCATTATGAAGATGACAACTGCCGTGCATGCGGGAGATTCTAACAACCAATCGAGGCTCTCGGTGCTATCGCGTGCTTTGGCAAGACACGGGGCAGCATGTTTACTGTGGTGTGCTGCAAGCCTTCGTGTACGGGCCTTTGTGGCGCTTTCCGTTGTTTCGCTTCGATGGTTCTGAATATGAGTATAAGGATATGACCACACGATGGTTGGCTCCGGCGGTCCTTCCAATGGTAGAAACATGCCATGCATGGGGATCAACGCCGCTCGACCGGGCAGCTTGGAGTGTTCGATGGGCTAGCCTTCCCTCGGACCTTTCCGAGGTAGGAGACGCTGAAGTGATTGCATCGACGTCAGTGTACCTTCGCAGGCGTAACCGTCCTTCAGAAGAAGGCTTTTCAGATCACACGGGCAGCTTCGAGTTCGCTATACAAAGCACTCCATATGGCAAGCAGAGACGTAATATAAACACGTAGTATCTGTGATAGCAGTATTGATTGTGGCGGCATTACTACGATCTTAACATATAGGTACTAAAGGAGCAGCTAGGTACTAGGACCGTGCCAACGGCTTCTCCACTGACGTAGTGCGAGGCTTGAGCCGCAATATCACCCCGTCTCCAGCAACCGGTGCCAAAGCGCCGAGTCCCGGCTTAGATTCGTCAGCCCTTGGGAAGCGCTGCACGCGATTCTTCGATGCCCCTCCTGTTTCGCCCATACCCGAATCCGTGTCAAGTCTGACATCGAACCTCGACAGTGCGAGAGCCACGAACGTGAAGACGGCTTGTTTCGCAAGAAAGCGGCCGGGACATAGATGTTGTCCGCCTCCGAACGGCCTGAAGCTTGAACTTCGAGACAAGCCCTTCTTGCGCAGAAAGCGCTCGGGGTCGAATGCCGAAGCGTTTTCACCCCAAATGTCTTCGCTGTAGTGTAGCTGACGGTATGGGACCATGACGTTGTTACCTTCCCGGAGCAACTTGCCTCCAATCATTGTTGGCTCAGTGACATAGCGCATCAACGAACTGGACATCTCTAAGCGTAGGACTTCGAGATACAAGGCCTCTAACCGAGGGCACTGTCCGGTCAGGTAGGGTACATCTGGAGAATCGTTGACCACCCCGGGAAGTGTTTCCGTCCTGATCGCCTCAAGCAGTGCAGCGTCGCGGGCTAGGTAGGCGAACACCCAGAAGGTCACCTTGTGGATGTTCCCATTGACACTAGAGACGGATTAGCTTTGAATGGGACGGAAGCTTTTGGCAGCTACATCATCACTGTAGCGCGTCATGAGGGAGATTAAGCTTACGCCCAGTGTTGCAGCATATTGACTTTTGCAAGATCGTGGTCATTGAATGAAAGATCCCGATATTCCGCCTCCGCTTTGTTAACATACCAATTCGCGTCTGCTCTGTTCCCATTAGCTTGACCATAATAATTCGTGAAAGCGTCGATTAGTTGGTCTCTGGCTGTGTACATATCTTTACTCAGGAAGCGGGGAAGTTGGAATACGTATTTCCAGGTTGTGTTTTCCCATTTCAAGAAAGTGTCAATCAAGCCGGGAGAGATTTTCCAGATGCTTTTACCCCAAAAGATCTCCGTGGTAATCGATATGAACACTTGTTCGGTCCAACCTAAGAGGAAGACTTTCACAGACTCGGGAGAAGACTCGAGGACATAAGGAGAATTTGCGGTAAGGCCCTGCCAGCAGACAGCCCGGTCAAGTTGTTTCACAAACATCTTCGCGACGTCCTCTAGTTTACCACCCGGAAGTAATTGATGCATTTGATATTCTTCGACCATCTGAATTGGTGGCAATCTGCGCTGCGGATGGAGGGCTTTGGCTTCGTCTGTAGGAGCACACCAGAGCTTGTCGATGTTTGGTTGCGCGATGCCGATCCATCGGTAGAGGTCTTGAACAAAACGTGACCATGAAATGGAACTCGTGTGCTTATAAACGTCTTGTACGTCCTCTGGGCATGTGAGGATATATATTCTCTGTCCTGCAACCGTAATGCAATATGGCTCCTTGGAGTTACGGAAGTGCAGTCTGAGACACATTAGCTCCGCGGTTCTGTGCTGTTAACTTTGTAAGATTGGATATTACCGTCCTTTCTCCAAGACCTTATAGGAATTTCTGAAAAAACCCACTGCATGACCTGCGAGGAACGGACTTCCCTTTAGCAAGTTATACGGTATGGCCATTGAAGACTAAGTGGGGACTCCCATACCTACAACTAGAGCCAGACAGATCAGCTGCATTCAATCACAACAACAATAGAGATATTCATCGGACTCACATGGAATCCAGTACGGAAGCTCTCTGGGATCCGCTGGATAGAAATATGGTGTGATAGTGAACCGCCAGAGCCTCCATGCAAACAGCAATACCGATGCTCCTGCAATCATAGCAATTGCAGGCTTGGACATTACTTGGCTGACCAAGGCATCTGGCGATGGGAGCTCGAGACTGAGCATTTCTGGAAACAGTGTAGCCCGGATAACGATATGTCTCCTATGAAGTAAGACTAAGTTGATATTGTCACAGGGTGCTTGTGGAATGAGGATGGTAGAGTGGGACTTCTCTGATGAGAGATCTTTCGTCCCCGATCCTAAACGATCGTCGTAGGATTGCCCATTCTCCCTAATTTGACTGCTAGGCAAACCTTATGCATGGCACGGTGCGGCGGGGCATGCAAGGCAAAAACACAGCCTTCCTCAGATAGGTACATCATGCCCTTTGTTCGGGCTAATATGCAGCACTTATGCATGGATTTGAGGCACACTGTAGTCGTGAAACTGTCTCCACATCCTTGGCAGGTTGTTCCACTTGTCAAGAGAGGCATTTGCTCCGACTGGAGCGCTTTTCAAGCAGGATCCTGTAGTTTGTTCAGCTGAAATGTAGCAAGGTTTGCGGAGTGGGTCCGGGCTTGCCATCTTGACTTTACCATGCCACCTGGATCGCCTCAAGCCTGTCAAGCAATGCCAGTCATGGCCAGGCCTGAGAGATCACAGCATGTACTTTGCTGAGCAGGCTCACCTAAAAGATTTCCCGTGCCGCGTCGTATAGAAGTATATACTAATTTACCCTCCTTGATCTTCCAGTACTCGAGCTCGATCTTTGACTACAACCTTTCTATATCTCAAGAAACCCTTAGATATGGCCAACACCAATGATTCAATGCAGCTTGAAAACCTTCCAGCTGCCAAACCTCCGCCAGGGATTGTGCCCAATTTTGTTGATCCGCACAGTAGCGGCCCGATCCTTATCTCTGTGGGCTCGGTCTTCGTTGTTATCATGTTAGCTTTTGTTTGTGTCAGAATATATACAAAAGTCAGAATTGTACGGAGGTCAAGCCTTGATGACTGTAAGTCGCGACCTTGCCATTTGTGTATACAGACTCATTATAAGTAGACACCTGTGTAATTGCCACGGTCAGTTTTGATATACACTCAAGAGCCACTGAAACACACCCTGCTAATTCAGTACACTTCGAAGATTGGCGCTGTACTATATTTCTCGATTGTGGTCCTCAGTACGTTAATGCAATCGGAGCTGCTGTCCTTTCTCTCTAACAAACAACTAGATGTCACTATTGGGCATTTCGGGACTCATATGTGGGATCTGGCAGTTGGTGATGTTGAGAGCAAAGCCTTCTTAGTGGTAAGCGGTTCTAATCTCATGGAAGTGATATGTCTAAGTTTTTGCAGACAGGATTCATGAGCAATTGGGTCACTACGATTGTCTGGCCATTCGCGAAACTTAGCTTCTTCCTGCTTTACATCGACCTTTTCCGTCCTATGAAATGGCTCAGATACAGCTCCTACGTTGGCGCAACGGTGACCGTTCTCTTCTATACTTCGGTGTTGATTGCTACCCTCGTGTTTACCGTGCCGGCACCAGGAGAGCCATGGCTGAAGGTCGGGCAAAGTCCGCGACATGTGGGTGCAATCAATCTCACTTTACCGATTGCCTGCATGAGCCTTGTGCTCGACGTATACATTTTGCTCTTGCCAATAACGGCAGTGCAAAAACTCCAGCTTCCATTCAGGAGGAAGATGGGAGTAATGGCTATTTTCCTAACAGGTGGAATGTACGCCATACATATCTTACTTCTTGTGTGATTCTCTGCAGTCAGCTGACAAAGTGTACAGAGCATGCATCGCGTCTTCACTTAGCATTTACTACAAGTGGATGCTTGATCATAACCTGACAGACGTGACTTACGAAACGATGCCTGTCCTCCTGATGTCGTAGGTAACTCAATCTTTTACATCTTCGTCTTTGTGCTAATGGACTGTAGTCTGATTGAAATGTGTGTTGGTGTGAGTGCTAGTTGCATGGTAGGGCCGGAAGTCCTCGGAATTTTGGCGATTTCGCTTAGAAGTGATTATAGCCTTCAATGAACAAGCTGCTCCAACAGTTGCCCAGCTTTGGTCTGCTGAGTTCAAACATCCTGTCACGCTTTTCCTCCAGCCGCGGCAAATCCTCCAGCTCAGAGCAGTCGCGCAGCAACGGAGCGCGCGCAACATACGCTGATTTGGAGGCTGCACGTACAGGATCCAAGACGCGCAACTGTGTGATGAGACCGGTCAAGTCCATGCAATCATACGTCCACACCGGGCGCCCAGACCACTTGGAAGAGGACGGCATCCATTTGCAGGTCAATATAAACCAGAGTATTAGCAGTAGCGAGCAGGACGCAGTTCGAGGATATTGACCAGAGCTTTGTGCAAAGGCATGCAAGCACTTATTAAAAGGAGATCATGACCCTATGGGAAACAAGTATCTGCACTTCCTCCTCCAGACCCGAAATGTATATCTAAAGAACGACGTAACAGCTATAGCAAGCTTCAGCGAAAATGTCGCCTGTGCACCTAGACTTCTTAGGTTTTGGCCCAGTATCCGAAAGTAAGGGATTTGAAATACTGCAAGAGGCCCACAATCATGACGCTAGAGTTGGTGATGGCAATGCAGCAATCATAAAGTCGAAGTGCTCTTACCTGCTATATTGAAGACGGACGCCTTGAGATCCTTACACTTTGATTATATCTAGGCCAGTTCCTTTGATAGACAGGTATTCCTAGTGGCCATCAGTAGATCTCCCATACATGCGATGGAGCAGGACCGGGCTTCACTGACTGCCAGGGAGAAGGGGAACCAATACGAGGTGTATCGCACAATAGATGCGTATCCACCCCTCCATATGTGCCTGTTGGCTCCTCTGAGGATGTCTCCTACGACCTTCTCTGCAAAGAGTGAAGGTTCCATTCGCGGTGTCCCATCTTCGCCCCTCGCACGAGCCGAGATTTCTTTCTCGATGTTCTTGTAACGCGAAGTACGCGGGAGTTCGAAATTGACGCCGTTGGAAAGTATGTTTGTGCTTATAGCCCCAGTAACAATATTTACGACCTTCACATCGAAGGGTGCCATTTCCAGTCGGAGGGTTTCAGTAATAGCATTTGCAGCTGCTTTAGAGCCTGCATAGAGACCTAAAGCATCGGTCAGCATGGCTACCGCTACTGGCGTCGGTTTGGTAAACTCACCCATCCAGGGGGTATTTACATGCGTACCGATGGAATTGATGTTTGCAATGGTGCCCTTAGCTTCAATGACAAGAGGAGCGAAAGCCTGCGTGACGCGGACCATGCCCCACACGTTAATCTCGTACATGCCCTTTGCAGTCTCGATGTCGAAATCCAGAGTTGGCATGATGATTGTTTGACCGGCATTGTTCACAAGATAGTCGAGTGTCCCACCAGTCTGAGCGGCCACAATGTCTACCGCAGCCCGTACGCTGGTTACCGAGGTAGGTTCAAGTGTAAGGAGCTTGACATTAGGAATCTCCTTCAAGTGACTCATTTTATAAGGGTCGCGAGCGGTAGCGAAAACGAGCATGTTTTGCTTCTGGAAAGCTTCGACTAACGCGGAGCCAATGCCTCCAGCGCTACAACCAGTGATCAGGACAGATTTGAGAGCCATGGTCATGAAGCGGTAGCCCACTGTACTTGGTGATCGGGCAAGCGAGGACTGACGAGCGTGACAGTTAGGAGGATTAGCTGTAAAAGGTGACGCGAAGATGGTACTTTCGGGAAAGCAAATTAATCAGCTGATTAAGCTCTGACAGCTACGCGACTCTGTCCCTTTCGCACATCTCGTGGCGACGGATGCACGAGCCTCCTATCCCCACGCGATAGCTCGGACAGTCGCATCATGAGCCTCCCAAAGATGACACACGAGGCAGAAACAGGGCGCGGACCGTTAGGCAATTGCGGCCACCAACTGTAAATCCCTCAGAGAGACTAGAGCTGAAGGGCGCATAAGGCTAGTAGGGTCTCAGAATCGAGCCAGCTGCAAGTGCTGATCCAGCAGGATCAGCAGGATCGGTCCGTGGTTGCAGATCGATACGTGGACCACAATTGTGAAGGATCCTGCATGATGCCATGATCTCCTGTGATCTGCTGCGATCGCTACAGAGCAAAGCTGTTGCTTTGATGTGTCAGCTTGTCCTTGGGTCGTTGGAGCATGCGTACTCAGAACCAAACACGAGTTAGAAAGATCGTTCAGTGAGCAAGCGCCGTTAGAGCGAGGCGCCCGGGGCGAGCCTGGAAGCGACTTCAAAAGCGGGGACTAACTGTTGCGGCCCAATCGGAGCCTTGCTGTTTGCAAGCGCTGCTAGGTCGGAGGATGAGTGGAGACGCTCGTCATTTTGGTTTCACAACAACCTTTTCCACTGCCCCTGTCTTACAAGGCGATTTGAGGCAAAGTTGCATATGGAGGCAGTTCAGCTGTTGCCTTGAAAAGCATCGCAAGTTTCCACACACACACAATAGAAGCGCACCAACCTCGATAGGGCTTTGGCACTCTCGACCGTACAATCTCAGGCTTTCTCTAGCTGCGCGCATGATTAAGATTGCAACTCGAAGCCATCCTTATATCGAGCTAGCGGGGTCAGTTGAAGCAGTGCAGGCAATGGAAAAAATGCCACAGTCTCTGGTTGCATCCCACCATTCTACTTGTGTCGAATCAACGTCGAGCTTTACGTGCTGCACGGGCGATGATCTGGTTGATTGCTACTTCAGTTTTTTGAATCCATCGGCTTGACGCTAGGTAGATCTGCTGCATACGATGGCGCCTTCCTACGATGACTCCTTAAGAAACCCCGGCGCAAGTTCGTCCTCAATATCTTCTTCGTATGCCGAACAAGCTCTGCTTCAAACTCTACTACTAGCTGTTCAGTGAACTTCAGAATCTTGTCTCACAATATCCTTATCAAGAAGTGGACATGTACGATTCTATATGGGCAACCATGGTCTCGTGGAAGCTCGTAGAATGGCTTTTCGCAGTATCTCTTCTTTGTGCTGTCGCCCTCGAGGCATATCTTGCTTTCCTTCCAGTATATAATCATCATCCTCTCTTTCAACAGGTAAATTATGATCGGCTGACCTTTGTCATCAAGGTCTTCCAATATTCTTCAGAACGTCTGTCACTCGTTTCCCACAAAGGGTCACAAAGGGCCACATCTGTGATCCACACAATCTCAAGAGTTACCCGAGATTTCGTAGGCTTCCTAACAAGAGCTGTTGGCTGAATTATCTAACTCCGATCAGCGTTCTGGAACATATTATAACCCTTTCAGACGAGCTAAGCCTGTCATTATACGATCGCCAGATGCTATGCAAGAGCTTAGCGAAGCTGCCGAGCTTTCGCAACGAGCTGTTTATGCAGATGTATGGTTCAGTCGCTACTTGCCTAAAGCTATCTCGACTAAGTTGAGCTAGATTTTTGGATTCAAATACACTATGAGCCACAGTGATCTTGGACTCGATCCAAACGAGCAAATCAGCTTGCGCTACCGACTCTTTGCACGAGCTATAAGAATCAAAGGGTCGTCACAGATCAACTTATTGCATCCATATCTGGAAACAAGACTCCAGAAGAGCCTGAAGGAATACATTGATCCTCACGTCACTGCCGATGGTAATGACTATTTTCTCAGACCATAAACCTCATATTGACTAGAATCACAGAATGGCATGCAATTAAAGTCGCTCCTCTAATGCGAGACTTTGCTACAGGGATGATGGGAATCTACTTCTTTGGAAGACGGCTTTGTACGTAACGAACATCTGAGCCCAGTCTCATGGCATACTGATGCGAGACCAGCCGAGGAGCGAGACTTCTCCGCCGCCATGGCCCGTTACTATCATGATACTGTTCGATACTCAGGTGCGCTACAGATTATTCCGAATTTTTTGCAATCGTAAGTGTTCGGGATCCATATCAGCTGATTGAGTGGGCTTCTGTACTGACTGTAGTCTAGCCTCACGTATTCAATGATTACGAATAAGGGCCATGCTCTTGGCGTTTTATTTGATCGTCTCCACCTTGCAGCAGACCCGGAACAGGATGGATGGAAGGAAGATGAGGGTCTGAAATCAGTACAATGACCTCTTGCCACGGCTGTGCAAATTGCTATACTGACCGGAGGCTTCGTAGATAACTCTTTTCCAGAACATGATCGAAGGTTCAAAGGATTCAAGCTATTGGACCCACGCCACAATCATTCAAGCCACTCTCGGAATATGGTTTGCGGCCTCTCATCAACCGTGGATTGTAAGGTCCTGTCCTTGAATGATGCTTCTGTCACTGAGATCTGGATAGAACCTTCACTTCGTGTTCCTCGAACTCTGTGCTCGCCCCGAATACATCGAGATGATACGCGGCGAAATCCGCGGTCTTCAGACCTTAGATCCTGGAAGCATCAACAGCTTGCAGATCCTGGACAGTTTTATCAAAGAGTCTGTCAGAACCAATGCTTTGGACAAAAGTGGGTGATCTTTGCATGGACTCGCTTTTGCCTATAGCCTACTTACATTAACTGCCCTTGCAGTGTCGATTCGTCGAAAAGCGTTAAAGCCGTTCACATTCTCAAAGGGCGGACCTCATGTCGCCGTCGGTCAAATAGCTTGCGTCTCAGCCTGGGATATTATGCACAATGAGTCAATCTACCATGAGCCAAATTCCTTCGATGGCCTCCGCTTCGTCAAAAGCACAGCTGCCCCAGCCTCTGGATTGCGGGACGATAGCGTACGGGGGACCACATTCACTGATGCTTCCACAGATTTCCCAATCTGGGGCTTGGGGTCTAAAGTCTGGTACGTATGAGTACCCTGAAATGGAAAGCCCAAGCTGACAATAATCAAACCGCACAGTCCTGGTAGGTGGCACTCCGCTCTAGTTCTCAAGATGGTTCTCGTTCATCTCATCCAAAACTATGACTTTTGTCTCGAAGACAAGCTCTCGTCACACAAGTGGTTCTGGGAGACATTCCAGATGCCTTACGAGTCGTCAGAAGTTTTGTTTCGGAAGCGATCTCACAAGTGTGAGCCTACTGCTTAGGTACACGAAGGACATACGCGATCGCGGGCAGAAAGCAGTCAGCTTTGGAAAGGCGCAGTCAAGGAGGGGAGGAAATACTTCTAGTATCCTACAATGTCTGTAGATTACAAGTCCATGCCTTGTTTGGGACAAAGCATCCAGTAGGTTTCGAGAGGTTAATTCGCAGGGGCTTGTTCAAGTGGCCGATTGATACTCACATGGCATTCATTGGATTGGTTATGGACGCTATGCTTCTAGAAACCATTTGTGCTCCTATAAATCTGGCGATTTATTGCGACCTTTCGCATCCGGCGCGAATGCATAATGTATGTCAGGCCTACGAGTAATTAAGGCAACCAGGCTAAATCCACACCGTGCGCGGCGGCATTTTAGCCGCATTTGCCTTGTCTCACGGCTGTATTACCGACAGCTTACTCCCGGTCTTCTATAAAGATGCTCTTCTGGCCCCATTGGCCTTTCGCCTTGTAGGACAAGCCTCCTATCTGAAAATCATGCCTTATGTGTGGCGTTTCGAGATCGCATTATTGGTGACGCTCTTCGTGGAACTGTCTCCAACGTTTGCAGCATTGCACGGCAAGCTTGTCGGCTGCTCCGCTCTGTCATCGGCACTGCCAGAGAAGGTATCATATCCCGGCAATGCCACGTACGGATCTTCGGTAGACTCGTACTGGTTCCAAGAGGCTCGCCTTTTGCCGTCTTGCATAATAAGCCCGACAAGCGCTTCAGATGTTGCGCTTATTGTCAAGACCTTATCTGGACATGGCACGAAACATTCGAGCTTACCAAAATTCGCAATCCGAAGTGGAGGCCACACACCTTTCGCCGGCGCAGCAAACATTGAGGACGGCATTACCATCGATTTGAGAGCTATGAATGTTGTCAATCTGAATCCAGACCGCACAATTGCATCCGCTGGTGCTGGCTCCAATTGGGATGACATCTACAAAATGCTTCAACCCATGAATCTGACGGTTGTCGGAGGCCGTGTTGCTGGAATAGGAGTTGGTGGTTTGACAACCGGAGGTCTGCTTGCGCCCTCAACTCCGAGTCTAAGTTGTATAACTTATGGAGTGATCAGGTGGTATCTCCTTTCTCTCCCCGGAACGGGGTTTTGCATGCGACAATATTGTGAACATCGAGGTCGTCCTCGCAAATGGCCAGATAGTCAACGCCAACGCGCATCAAAATCCGGACCTTTTCACCGCGCTCAAGGGAGGATCTAACAATTTCGGAATTGTGACGAGGTTTGACTTTCAGACGTTTTCGTTAGGCAAAATCTGGGGCGGATTCATACAATACCCTGAGAGCACAATACCACAGCAATTACAGGCATTCGAATATTTCATGTCTCCAGGAAACTTCGATCCAAAGGCGGAGATGATATCGGCTATCGGATACATTAAAGAGGCAGGAGGCGTCATTGTCTCGGACGGGATATATTATACCGAGCCCATTGTCGAGCCACCAATTTTTCGACCCTTCACAGCCATCCAACCTCAGCTGGGCAACACTATGCGGGTTTCGTACATTATTGATTTTGTGGAAGAAGGAGAGAAGCAGCAGACCAGAAACCCTCGGTATGTGACCTCGCCTATTCTATACTAGCGGAATGGAAGAGGTCAGGACGCTGACTTGAGTCCAAGCGGAATCTATGCAAACACCGTGTTCAGTCCAAGTGCAAGCATACTGACTGATGTATATGGACTCTGGAACTTGACTATCGACTCTGTTAAGGATGTGGACGGAATCCAGCACTTCGTGATATTTCAAAGAGTCCCTGCCGCAATGCAAGGGAACTCGCTAGGTATAAGTGCATCAGATGGTCCTTTGGTCCTGTGTCTGTTGGCAATCACCTGGAACCGGCCTGGAGACGACGAATTCATCAATAACGTAGCAAAGACACTGCTCACTGACATTGAGCGAACTACGAAAGCTGGAGGCCTATTCAATAGGTGGAAGTACCTGAATTATGCCGCAAATTTTCAGGATCCAATCATTTCATATGGTGAAGCGAGCAAGGCTAATCTTCAAGATGTCAGTAAGAGATATGATCCGACAAGACTGTTCCAGACGGGCGTTCCAGGAGGTTTCAAGCTATTCTAAAGGTCGTTCGGAGGAGTTCGATGCATTCATAAGCCCTTTGCTCACAATTGTGGGTGGAGCGATTTATGTGCTGTAAGGCAATTTTCCAGTTCTTGCCGCAGCAGGGTGACATCACAACAAAGCGTGCAGACTCTTCTGTCTTCAACAGTCTTTAGAATGTATATCTTTTCGCATATTATCCGAAAAATCAAATACGCATACTCCCGTACAAGTACTTGGAAAATCTATTGAGACGCAGCGTTAAAACTATCGAGCACATTATAGATGCTATAAAAAAGAATTGAGCGAGCATTAAGTAACATATATATAGACATAATTATTATAACACATTATAGACCAATAAGTGGATTAATTTATTTTAGATTTTTAATCTTCGAGAACTTCAGTCTTTCCGTTCTTTGTAAATTCTTTAAACTATCAATTTACTTAGTTATATCTACAATCTATACTATAATTAAAAATACAAAAATAGTTATTAGATTATAATTTCTTTGATTCTCTTAATAATTAATTCAAATATAAAATTATAAGAATTATAAAAGACTTTTTCGAACGCAATATCTTTATTAAATATTTAATTAACGCAACAATACTATATAGTATTAATTGTATAAAAACAATTTTTCTTCTCTTATTTAATTATTATCTTAAGTTATTAGTATAAAGATATTAGAGTTTTTTAATTAAAGTCTTTTTTTATATATTATTTTTATTAAATATTAAAGCACCTAGTTTCTGCGCTATTTTTGTCTATTTTAAATTATTTATTAGCTATTCAAAAATTTGTTAATATAACTATTATAATTAATTATTTGTTAGTCTATATTACTAAATAGTATATATTTGCAAATTATTATTATTATAGAATTAAGATAGATTTATCGAAAAGAATTATAAAATATATATTTATAAAGAGTTCTAGTTTTAGAGAGATTCGAACTATATATTTTTTATATTTTTTATCGACAATTTGAGAAAGCGATCTCTGTAACACAATAGCTCTACTAAGTCGACATCGACGCGAGAGAGTCTCGTAACATCTCGCGCTAGTCTAGTAGAGTAATTTAAATTTTTTATTAAAATTTAGATTATTTTGTAATTTATTTGAAATTTTTAGCCTAATCGGGCTAGTATTACGTATAGAATTAATATTTGAAAACGGAAAAGATTCTAAAAAAAATTGTTTTTAAATATTAATTCTATACGTAATACTAACCCGATTAGGCTAAAAATTTCAATTAAATTACAAAACAGCCTAAATTTTAATAGACTATTTAAATTACTCTAATAGACTAGCGCAAGATGTTACAAGACTCTCTCGAATCAATATCGACTTAGTAAAGTTATTGTATTACAGAAGTCGCTTCCTCGAATTGCCAATATATTGTTAAAATTAAATATTTGTATTTGAACTTTACTCGATATATTTGTTTCTCTCTCTTAATATAAGCAACGAAAAATTATCTCTAATTTTGTTTAATACTTTGTAAAAAAAAAAATTCTATTGTCGAAAGTAAAATTAAGAAAATTTTAATCAAATTGACTTGCAAATTAATTAGAATATAAACTACTAGATAACAAATTGCGCAAAATAGATTTGTAAAAATTATTTTCGATTAAAAATAATAATTGACTTAAAACTCTTAAAGAATTAGATATATTGTAAATAAAAATAATAGAAACAATATCTTTAAATAATATATAGAGAATTTCTTCGAAATAAAAAAGTAATACAAAATAATAATACAAGTAACAATTAAATTAAACAAATTATTATAGAATAAAATGTAGCTATAAACTCGAGAATATTAAAAGAATTTCTCTAGAATAGAAGAATAATATAAAATAGTAATACAAGCAATAATTAGTTCGAGTAGATTATTATATAATAATATAAACAAGTCTAATTATAATCTCGAAATATATTAAACTATACTTTAGTCAAAATTTCAAAGTTATAATAATATAAGTCTAAAAATAGTAATTCTTAATATAATAACGTAATTTTCGATTTTTTAACAATTTAATTCGATTTTAATTTTTGAAATCGAAAATCGATTTGATTTAATTCGAGTCGATTTTAAAATACTTAAAATCGAATTAGTTTTAATTTGATTTCTAAAGTTAAACTATCGATTTAAATTACTTTTAGAAGTTAAAATCGAAAATCGAACTAATAGTTAGTCTAATTATTAATAGATTAAAGAAATCTAAAAACTATAAAACAATGCAAGAACTTTAGAAATTTTAGAAATCTTTTTATAGATTTATATTAAATAATATTTGTAATAAAGTTATCTCTTATAATATATAACTACTAGAAAAGCAATTTTTAGTTCGTCGAAATATCTATCTAATATCGAAAAACAACGCAAAAAACAATATTAACTATCTACTTGTTCTAATTTTTTATTAATAACTATTTTTTTCTCTTTCTCTCTAGAGTTGAAAAATGTTTAATAAAAATATTAGAATTTTGTTTTCGAGATTTTAATATATATTTATGCATAAATAAAGAACTTATATTGTTTACAATTAAGTAGAATTATTACACTAGTACTTTTGTAAAAGATGTTAAAGAAAGTTATACTATTAAAGAGATTTGTAAACGTCTTTAGACAATACAAACAATTACTTAATAACAAGAGATTGCAACTTAATAGTTGTAACAATAAATTAAAATTTAAAACAAATTAAATACAATTTATAAAAGAATTGTATTCGAAGATCTATATATTAAAGAAAATTCTTTTTGTTTATTATATTTGTTGTCGAATATATCGAGCATTATTTGCTTAGCTTGTTGTTAAATATATCGAATATTGTTTGCTTAACTTGTTGTCAAATATATTAAATATTGTTTGTCTATTAAGTTATTAAATATATCGAACATTATTTGTCTATTAAGTTGTTAAATATATCGAGTATTGTTTGTCTATTAAATTGTCGAATATATAGACAATTGTACTTTATACTATATATTGCGTTGTAGACTATATATTATATTGTTTAGAATTAAGTTTATAATATTATTCTTCTTCTTAAAGATTTTTGTTTCAAAAGTTATTGTCTTTTTTATTATATCTTTTTAGCAACAAAATTGTCTTTGTATTGCATTCGAAATCGAATACTACAATATATTAATAGATATTGTTTATAAATACTACTTTCTTTTTAATTGTTTTTATATTGCTATAAAAGATTTGTTGTTTTATTCAAAGTATTCGAAATATATTTGTGCAAGCAAATTGTACGTAAATATATTATAGTTTTTTCTTAATTATAATAGAAAAGATTTTTTTGTTAAAATTGCTAAAAATAAAGTTTTGCTAACAATTATTATAATTTGATTGCTACAAAATAAGAAGATTTTAAAGAAAATTAATACAAAGACAAAACAAAAAACATAATACTTATTATCAAAAATAAAAAAGTCGAATATTTTCGAGTTTTTAATTATTTTGTTGTAAATATTTTTGTTAAGTTGTCTTTTGTCTTCTAGTTATTTTTTGCTATACTAAACAATTTTTCGAATTTCGATAAAATTTCTAGATAAAATTATAATAATTATTAAGATTTTTTTTCGATTTTTACGTGTTTTTTAAGATAAAATTTTTATTTTATTTGTTAAGATAATTTTAATTTTGTTGCTTTAAATTTTTTTTTTGTATTTACTTTTTTCTTGAACTTTATAATAAAATATTTTTTATATAGACGTACTAGAATCGACTAATTTTAACAATAAAATATAAAATACTAAAAATATTTTAATATTCTTAAATAAGTCGAGTTTGTAATTAATTAATTTTTTTGTTTTTTTAACAAAAAACAATTCGATTTTAATATAATTTAATTTCTTGTTTAATTTTTTTATTTTAAGATTTTTTGTAAAAAGATATATATATATATATATTTTTTAACTAAGATATTATTTTTTGTCTTTTGTTCTAATATTTGATCGACTTTTTCTATATCTTTAAAATATTATTGTACATTTTTTTTAATATTGCTATTTTTTCGATAACTAATTAAACTAATAAATACTTTTTTTTTTTTGAAAAAATTTGGTCTTTTGCTATAGTTAACAAAAAATAGAGTTATTTTAATAATATTCGAAATTTTTGTATTTACTATTAGTTAAATTATAGATAAAAATAATATTTAATTGTTGTAAATATTGTTAATATAATATTTTAGATACTATTTTAGATTCTAATTTGTTTGCTTTGTCTAACTATTTATAATTAAATAATAAATAGTAAATATTCTAAGTTTTGTTTCTAATATCGAAAAAAATATTTTTTAATAATTAGATATAAAGAGCTTGTCTCTATTACTAATTAATTCTTTAAATATATTATAATATTGTATAAATTAATTTAGTATAATATATCTTAGTTGTTTTGCTATAAACTTCTTTTTGTATATAATAATATATAAATATTTAATAAATTTGTTAACTATTATTAATATCAAATTATATTTGTTTTTAATTGCTAAATTTATCGATTTAAACAACTTAATAATAAAATTTATTATAA